>WNGL01006664.1_pt1 | contig 26295 bp, 26 predicted proteins | sample 5400591 | NCBI WGS metagenome assembly WNGL01 (sample SAMN13153377, study PRJNA577476) | soil metagenome | isolation source: 80 cm soil or saprolite under Garry oak tree replicate 1 | place: USA:California | collected 2016-06-15 | reverse complement strand
GCAGCGCGAAGTTTCAAATTCGGAAGGAACGGATCGAAGCGCTCGAGAATGCCATCGATAGTTTTGAAACAGAATTGCCGGCTCTGCGTCAATTTATCCTCGCAGGCGGTGGACACGCCGGAGCCCTGTTGCACGTTGCTCGAACCGTCTGCCGGCGCGCGGAGCGCCGTGTGGTGAGCCTCTCGGAAAAGGTCGAAGTGAATCCAATCGTGATCGAATATTCAAATCGGCTCTCCGATTTTTTGTTTGTGATCGCGCGAGTGGTCAATCATCGAGAGGGCAAAGAGGAGATTCTATGGTAAAGATCGTCGCTGTTGTTTTGTTCGTTTTGTTGTGTGCAATTCCCGTGATGGCTCAGGAGGACTACCCGAGAGTTCAGACATCGTTCGGATACGCGAACCTCGGTTTTTACAATTTTGACACTTTGGTCAGCAGTCGTCATTCCGGTTTTGCTAATGAAACGGGTTTTAACTTTACGCGAAGCTTTGGTGTCAGCAACTATATGGGGATCTACAGTCTGGGAGGCAAAGACACGCTGGGCAGCAGCGTCACGATGATATCCGATTTTATCGGCGGCAAAGCCATGTATCGGAGCGCAAAAGCTGTTCCGTATGGCCTCGCCGGCATCGGTTTTGGCTACCTCACCTCCTCGGCAGGTTACGGTTTCGGGAGTTCCTTTGCGACGCGATTTGGCGCGGGCGTCGATGTCCCGTTCAAGGAATCACTTGCATGGAAATTCGAGATCAGCAGAATGAGTTTCCACCTTCAAACCACAGCAAACTCCTCGTGGACTAGCGGGACGAATTTTCAAACGGGAATAGTATTCACGATTTTGCAGTGAGGTCGACCATGAGGAATCCACGCCGGTTCCTTCACCTGATTTTGCCGGCACTGTTGGCAACTGCTCCATTGATGACAGCCCAGCAGCGTCGAGCGCAGCCGCCGCAATCCGTGCGTCTGTACGTGTTCGACTGCGGCAGTTTAAATATTCCCGACACGTCGCCTTACCAGTTGAAAAAAGAGGAACTGGCGACGACATACATGTCTGTTCCTTGTTTTTTGGTTGCCCATCCGAAGGGGACCATGATTTGGGACACGGGCGCGGTTCCGGACACGGCATTTAAACCCGGCGGCGCGCCGGGAACGCTGCGGTACGCAACATCGAAAAGACCATTGACTGCTCAATTGGCCGAGATCGGCTACAGGCCCGCGGATATCACGTACGTGACGTTTTCGCATTTTCATTGGGACCACGTTGGGAATGGCAACCTTTTCGCTGGCTCCACGTGGCTTGTGAGAAAGCCCGAACGCGACGTCATGTTTTCCGATCCGCCGTCTCCGCGGACTGAGCCGGCGAATTACAGTGCGCTCAGAAATAGCAAGACCGTCATTGTGACCAACGATGATCACGACGTCTTCGGGGATGGCACCGTCGTGCTAAAAGCCACACCCGGACACTCGCCGGCTCACCAGGTGTTGTTCTTAAAGCTCGCCAAAACCGGTCCTGTAGTGGTGAGCGGCGACCTGTATCATTATCCGGAAGAGCGGAAATTCAACAAGATTCCAACCACAGAATTTAACGCGGCCGAAACCGCTGCCTCGCGCGCAGCCCTTGAAGACTTTTTGAAGAAGACGGGCGCGCAGCTCTGGATCCAACACGACTTCACCGCCAATGCGAAGCTCAAGAAGGCGCCGGCGTTTTACGATTAAGAGGCACAATGACTGTAGCGGCGGTCTATGACCGCCGGTATCCCGCTGATTCTGCGAAAAACCGGCGCTCATAGAGCGCCGCTACAGCATGCACCTCCGCAGTTCCTCCTAGCTCTGCTACTAATTCTGTCCTCCCTGCTCTCCGCCGCGATTGCCAGGCAGGCGCCACCGCAAGTTTGGCTTGGAATTGGGATCACAGCGGAGAAGGACATTCTTGCGATTGAAGGGACCACAGCTAAATCAGGACTTCGAATCACAAGACTATCGTTCAATTCGCCCGCAGACAAGGCAGGTCTTATCATTGACGATCTCATCGTAGGTGCCGAGGGGCGCGATTTCACGGCCGAATCCTCCACTCTCGAGCGCCAGTTTCCCGAATTCATATTGCAGCATGCGCCGGGCGATTCCATTACTCTCCGGGTTGTCCGCGACCGTAAGTTAATAGATATCCGAATCATCGTCGAAGAACGTCCTGAACAGGCACCGGTTAAGGAATACTCGTCTCCCAAGATCGAATGGCCGGAGGAACACTTAGCGGGTGCGCTGATCGATGTATTCAATGTCCGAGAGTCTTATGAAGACCTTCGACGGCGGCTGGCGAGCTTGAGCAAAACCGGCGATGGGTTTCGCTTATCCCGGGTGGCCTACGTCCAGCGTGAACCGTTCCAGTTGCGGACGATTGCGGAAAAAACTTTGGATCAACTTGCGGCTGCTGTCAAACAGAGAAATCCGCAGAAGGCGCTCGATCTCGCTGCCGAATGGCTGGATTCGCCGGTATCTTCACCACCTCCGCTGAAAACCGGCATGACTCTGGAGCAGCATTTGGATCAGTTGATCGACGTACTTCGCAAGTCGCGGATCAAACGGGAGGAAGCATTTGCGAAGCTCACACCTGATGAGGAGCAATTTTTCGAGCAAAATTGCGAGGCTGTATTCAACGCCTTCGCTGAAAGAATCGATCTCGCTACGGATCGGAACCGCGAGAGGTGGCATCGCGATTCACACCTCCTTGAACTCGCTACAAAAGTGGATTTCGCAAAATTGTTTGAAGGAGCCGAGCTGTTGTGGCGTGTCGCTGAAGACAATTACCTGGATGATCTCGAGTTGGCGTTGAGAAAAGCCTGGGAGGCCGCGGGTAAACCCGAAGGAATTTTTATCAATCGAGAAACATCGGCCGGCAAAATTCTGGTTGGTGGTAACGGGAGCACCCGGTACACCGAAGACGCTTCGATCGTACTTGACCTGGGAGGCAATGACTTTTATACGAACAACGCCGGATCAGCTCGAGGCGGCACTCTGCCGGCAGCCTTACTCATCGATTTTGCCGGCAACGATGCGTACGAGGCGACTGACAACTGGACAGCGGGGGCCGCACGGATGGGATACAGCGTGCTTGTCGATCGGAAGGGCAACGATGAGTATATCGGCCGCGCGTGGACCCAAGGTGCCGCGATCCTCGGTGCGGCACTGTTCCTGGATGAATCCGGTAACGATATCTATAAAGCGGCGCAATATGCGCAAGGCGCGGCCGCGTGGGGCATTGCGCTTCATATCGATTACGACGGTGACGACGCTTACGACGCGCGCTTACTTTCCCAAGCCGTTGGGTTGCCTGGCGGTGCAGGCTGGTTACTAAATGGAACTGGTAACGACAGCTATTACTCTAAGGGAGAGCGGCCGACGACTTATGGAAATGCGGGAATCTTCGATAGCTTTTCGCAGGCTTTTGGGGTCGGCTTTCGAGGCATGCAATCGGGCGGCGTGGCGTTGCTCTATGACGGAGGAGGCAAGGACCGGTACGAAGCGGGAAATTTCTCACAGGGCGGCGGCTATTACTTCGGCATTGGGATGTTGCGCGATTCAGGCAAAGAGAACGACATCTACATTGGATCACAATACAACCAGGGATTTGCTGCGCATCAGGCGATCGGGTTTTTTGAAGATCTCGGAGGCGATGATTTTTACACAACCCGACATGCTGTCGCCCAGGGAACATCGTGGGATGAAACAATCACGGTATTCATCGATCATGCTGGTAACGACGTTTACGAAGGAGGCCTGAGCTATTCGCAGGGCGCCAGCGCGCACAACGGATTCTGCTTGTTCCTGGATTTAGGTGGACGGAATCACTTCAGCTATGCAATGCCGCAGGGTTTTGCAGGCCCTAATGATTATCATGGGGGCACCAGTTTTTCGCTGTTCATCACCGCCGATGACAAGGGCAGCAGCTACTCATCAAAAATGAGATCCTCGGAGATCCGCTTGAATGGCGAATACGGTATCTTCGCCAATCTGCCAACCCCAATCGAGGACACACTTAAGACAAAGTCGTGGCAGAAGCTCACTCGAAAATGATGTAATTTTGGGGCGGTAGCGGCGGTCCGCGAAGCGCAAGCGCGATAGCGCGCAGCCTTAACTAATAGACCGCCGCTACAGATTCCGGGCGGTTAGCTCAATTGGCAGAGCGTGCGGTTTACACCCGCAAGGTCATAGGTTCGAGCCCTATACCGCCCATCCTCCGAACAATGTCAGGGTTCCAGACTATCCCGATTCGTACGCCGTCTAATTAAGTTTGTCGATCTCCCATATTCGTAACCGTCTCTATAACGTCCGATTTCGAGATTTTGGAAGACCCGCCGAATCGGAGTAAACTCTTTTCCATGGCGTCTGACCTGGATCCTCAGTTTCAGGAAGGCGATGAGTTCTTCCAGCAAGGCCTCGCCCTCTCGAAGCAAGGGCGCTGGAAGGAAGCCCTCAATGCCTACAAAGAATCGCTGCGAGTCAACCCCGGCAATATCCAAACCTACTTCAATTTGGGCTTGTGTATTACGAGCTAGGGTATGATCGAGAAGCTCAGGAAGCTTTCGGGACGGCTTCAAGACTTCAAGACCGTTCGTGTGTTCGTTGAACAGGGAACCGCGACGGAACTTAAAACATAATGGCTCGTAACGATAACTCGATAGAGACAATACAAAAAACGCTGGATCTCGCGGGTCAGGAGCTTCGAATCCTTCACCAGATCAGCCAGTCCATAAGTTCAACACTGGATCTCGACCAGGTACTGCGGCAGATCGTCGATCTCGTTATCGACGTCACGCATGGCGACGCATGCTTGATCTACCTGCTGGACGAGAGCGGCGACAACCTGGTGCTGCGCGCTTCGAAAAATCCGCATCCAAAGTTGATCGGCAAGATCGCCATGAAAGTCGGCGAGGGAATTACCGGCTGGGTTGCCAGGGAGGCTCAAGCGGTCGCGATCGCACGGCATGCCAGCAAAGACGGCCGCTTCAAGCTTTTTCATACGCTGCCCGAAGACAAATATGAAGCTTTTTTGTCCGTTCCCATTGTTGCCCCGCCGACGGACAAAGTGATCGGTGTGATTAATGTTCAGCACCGTAAGTCGCACAAACACAGCGACAGCGAAAGGATCCTTTTGTCCATCATCGGGCACCAGGTGGGAGGCGCCATCGAAAACGCGCGGCTCTATCAGGAAACGATGCTGCGGTCGAGCCAGATTTCGACGCTGGCACAAGTCGGCCAAATCATCGCGTCAGGGCGTTATTTGGAAGAAATCCTCCAGCTCATCGTCAACATTATCGCGAAGATGATGCAGGCGCGCGTCTGCTCGATCATGCTGGTTGATAGCCAAAAGAATGAATTGGTGATCAAGGCTGCGAAAGCTTCCAGCGAAGAGTATTGGCAAAAACCGAATCTCAAGATTGGGAATAGTTTGATCAGCCGTGTCGTAAAAGAAAAGGCGCCCCTCATGGTGCGGGATGTCACCAAGCAGGAAGGTTATCAGTATCCCGAGCTTGCCAGTAAAGAAGGCATCCGCTCACTGCTCTCCGTGCCGATGATCTTGAAGGATCACGTCATTGGTGTGCTCAATGTCTATTCCGCCGATGAAAGATCCTTCTCGAACGAAGATCTGCGATTGCTGTCGACTGTGGCCGACCAGGTGTCGCTCGCGTTCGAAAATACAAAGTTGAATGTGGCCGTTCAGGAAAGTCAGGAAGCCTTGCAAACACGCAAGCTGGTTGAACGCGCCAAAAGCATCCTCCAGAAACAGGCGAGCCTTAGCGAAGAGGAAGCCTACAAACGCCTCCAACAGCAAAGCATGAAAACCCGCCGCTCCATGCGTGAAATCGCCGAGGCAGTGATCCTGTCGAGCGAACTCTAAGAAAAGTAGGCACAAAGAAGTAGCGGCGCCTTACTCTATGAGGTTTCGCATTTCCTCTTCATAATACTTACGATAGAGGATTTCCCACTCTCCGCTGCCTTCGGGAATGGTGCGCTTTTGGCTCTCGATCTTTTGCCTGGCGGCCTTATCGACTTCTTCTTCTTTTTTGAGCCATTTCATGAGGATGTCGACGACGGCGAGACGGATCGTGTTTCTGTCCTCGATAAACTCCACTTCGTCGATAGACGCAAGCTTCGCGGTAATTTGGTGGGATAGCAAATTGACCTTCTCGCGGCTTAATCGCATGGCTTACAGGACCAGCTTTCGTTCTTTGACCAGCTTGTTCTTGATCAACTTGAACATTTCCTGGTAGGAGGCGCCGCTTTGACGCATTTGATCTTGGTATTGATTGAGCAGCGAGCGGACTTCGTCGTCGATTCGATGTTCGAGATTGACCTCCGTGTCCATGACTTGAAAGACCTGCTCCGCCAGATCCAGACCCGCCGGTACACTGATCATTTCCTGTCTCTGGAGTTCTTCAGCGACTTTCACCGAGAGCAACCGCACGTATTCCCGTCTTAACGCCATGACAACTTCTTATCCTACCAAATTCCCGGGCGGCCCGGGGACCGTTTATAATCACGGGATTGGACTGCAGCGGCGGTTTATGACCGCCGCTACAGCTATAATCACTTGATGCAGACCAATGGCCTAAGGCACGACTGGACCTGGGAGAAAGTCCGGGCGATCTACAACAGGCCTATGCTCGACGCGGTATTTGCTGCGCAAGCAATTCACCGTCAGTATTTTCCCGACGGCGGGGTGCAGCTGTGCCAGTTGCTATCGGTGAAAACCGGCGGTTGTCCTGAGGATTGCGCGTACTGTCCCCAGAGCGCGCACTATGAAACGGGTGTCGAACGGCAACCGTTGCTTTCCTTCAATCACGTTATAAAAACCGCGCGGGAAGCTCGGGATCATGGAGTGACTCGATTTTGCATGGGTGCCGCGTGGCGGCAGGTCAGCGACGGCCCTGAATTCGATGCGGTTTTAGAAATGGTTCGAGGCGTTTCGGCTCTTAGCTTGGAGGTCTGCTGCACGCTTGGCATGTTGAACGAATCGCAGGCCCGGCGCTTGGCGGAAGCAGGGTTGCATGCTTACAACCATAACCTCGACACATCGGCGGAGTTTTATGGCCAAATCATTACGACCAGAACCTACGAAGACCGGCTGCGCACGATTGAACACGTTCGGAAAGCCGGTATTACGGTGTGCTGTGGCGGCATCATCGGTATGGGTGAATCGGACAAGGATCGCATCGGACTCCTTCATCAACTCTCCACACTGAATCCCCATCCCGAAAGTGTTCCCATTAATCTGCTCGCTCGGGTCGAAGGGACGCCGCTGGGCAACGCCGAGCCTTTGGATCCGTTTATCCTTGTTAGAACAATCGCCACGGCTCGAATCCTCATGCCGGCATCTCGAGTCCGCCTTAGCGCGGGCCGCCGATCGTTAAGCCGTGAAGCAAGCGCTTTGTGTTTCATGGCTGGGGCGAACTCGATCTTCGTCGGCGAGAAGTTGTTGACCGTGCCGAATCCTTCCAGGGACGAGGACGACGAATTGCTGGAAGACCTCGATCTCAGGCCGTTGCCCCATGCTTAAGCGCTTGGCCGACGATCTTCGGGCACTACAAGCCGCAGATCAACTGCGCGATCTGACGATTCCGGCGGGCATGCAGCTGGGTTCAAATGACTATCTCGGCTTGTCGACGCATCCCAAGATAAAGGCGGCCATTCGAGGAGCGCTGGACGAAGACGGCCGCGTCTGCTCGACCGGGTCACGGCTCCTTTCTGGAAATCATGAACGGTGGGAACAGCTCGAAGCCGAGTTCGCGAAGTTTGTTGGGGCTGAAGCTGCGTTGTACTTCCCATCCGGGTATGCGGCAAATATTGGACTGCTTAGTTCGATACTTCAACCGGAGGATACGATCTTTTCGGACGCCGCGAATCATGCAAGCCTAATCGATGGGATTCGGCTGTCGCGAGCCCGAAGAGTGATATTCCCACACCTGGATATCGATTATCTTCACCGAGCTCTACAACAACAGAAGCTGCCTGCTGGAGAAAAGTTCATTGTCGTCGAAAGTATCTTCAGCATGGACGGCGATCGAGCATCCGTCGACGAACTTCTCGCGTTATGCGAAAGATATGGCGCGTGGTTGATCGTCGATGAGGCTCACAGCACCGGAGTCGATAAGCCGATCCGAAGAACAGACCGTCTTCTCGCAACCGTACACACGTGCGGCAAGGCGCTCGCCTCAATGGGCGCTTTTGTAGCCGGTTCCAGCACGCTCTGCGATTTCCTTATCAATCATGCGCGCACGTTTATTTTCACGACCGCTTTGCCTCCGTACTGCGCGGCGCACGTTCATGCGGGTATCGCGCTGGCTAGGGAAGCTGATGGCCGGCGAAAACATCTGCTCGAGCTGAGCGTGCATATGCGAAAGCGAATGAAGATGCTGGGATTCGATATAGGCCGCAGTGATTCTCAAATCGTTCCGCTCGTACTCGGTTCGAACGAAACAACACTTCGCTTTGCCAAAGCCCTGTCATCATCCGGCTTCGCTGTGAGTGCCATTCGGCCTCCATCCGTTCCTGTGGGCACCGCTCGACTGCGGCTATCACTGAATACGAACCTCTCGTTTACGGATATCGATTCTTTCCTGGACGCCCTCATCGAAACCCGTGACACCGAGCTCGTGCGCGAGTGAATTCGGATCTGTTTATAACGGGTACGGATACAGGTGTCGGAAAGACGGTGCTTTCCGCACTCCTCGTTGCAACATTCGGTCGAAAATACTGGAAGCCGATTCAAACGGGAGCGCGCGAAGGAACCGACCGGCAAACAGTTATGAGGTGGGCAGCCATCACAGCCGATCAGGCATATCCCGAAACTTATCTCTTTGACCCGCCTGTCTCCCCACATCTGGCAGCCAAGCAGCAGGGCAGAACCATCGATCTCCAGCGCATCCGGCGGCCGGCCTCAGCAGATCCAATCATCATCGAGGGCGCCGGCGGCGTCTTGGTTCCAATCAATGAGAACGCATTTATGTTGGACCTGATCGGGCAACTCGGAGCGCCGGCGATCGTTGCGTCTCGTACTGCATTAGGGACAATTAATCATACGCTTCTTACGGTGTCGGCCATTCGCCAGGCGAAGCTGACCGTGCACGGTGTAGTGATGATTGGAACAGAGAACGTGGAGAATCGCCTGGCCATCGAGCGTTATGGCGATGTGCCTGTGATCGGGTGGATCCCTTGGCTCGACAAAATCGACCGAGACATCCTACAGTCAGTCTTCGAGAACCGATTCGATAAGAATGCGTTCGTATGAAAATTTGGCACCCCTACACCCAAGAGGCCACTGAGCTTCCGCCGATTCCCATCGATCGAGGCAAAGGGGCTTACCTGTATACACGCGATGGGCGCCGTTTGATCGATGGGATCTCGTCGTGGTGGGTCAACCTTCACGGCCATGGCCATCCAGTAATTGTTAAAGCGATCGCGGAGCAAGCCCGCAAGTTGGAGCATGTGATATTTGCCGGCTTTACGCACGAAGCGGCCGAAGAACTCGCTGAACGGCTTGCGGTCATATTGCCGGCTGAACTCGACCGGGTGTTTTACTCGGATAATGGCTCAACGGCAGTCGAGGTGGCTTTGAAGATCGCCATCCAGTACTGGTACAACCGGGGAGAGCCGACAAAGTATCGGATCGTCGCGCTGGAGCACGCTTATCATGGCGACACGATCGGCGCGATGTCCGTCAGCGCGGATTCGCCATTCACCGCGGCTTTCAAGGTTCTGCGCCTGCCTGTTTTCCGTGTTCGCAATGCCGCCGAGCTCGAGGAGCTACTTTCCGCAAGAAGCCATGAAATTGCGGCAATGATCATTGAGCCGCTCGTCCAAGGAGCAGGAGGCATGAAGATATACGCGGCGAGCGACCTGAGACGCTTTCAACAATTGTGTGCCGAACACAATGTGTTGCTCATTGCGGATGAGGTCTTCACGGGACTGGGACGTACGGGCCGGATGTTTGCGTGTGAGCATGCGGGCATTACACCGGACTTAATGTGTCTATCCAAGGGATTGACCGGGGGTTTTTTACCCTTTGCCGTAACAGTGTGCCGTCGTGAGATCTATGCTGCTTTTTACAGCAAGGATCGATCCCGTACGTTCTTCCACGGTCATTCGTATGCGGGAAATCCACTGGGTTGCGCCGCGGCGAACGCGACTCTGAAGATCTTTGAGACCGAGCCGGTGTTCGACCGCATCTCCGCTATCGAACGCATCCATAAGATGCATCTTGGCGGTCTCCGGAAACACCCGATTGTCGTGGACGTGCGGATGCTCGGAACCATTGCTGCAATCGAGCTTCTCGCCGCCGACGCGGGATATCTCTCGAGTGTCCGCTCGCGGCTGTACCACTTTTTCATCGAACATGGCGTTTTGCTTCGCCCTCTAGGCAATGTCGTTTACCTAGTTCCGCCCTACGTCATTGGACCGGACGATTTGCACTACACGTATGAAATTATCGAGAAGGCCTTAGAAATCATTTGAGACGACATTGTTGGAGAAACGTTGGAAACCCCTTTGAAACTCTCTTAGGCCGCTTTTGATACAGAATCAAGTTCCTGACATGCCCGCTGCAGATCGGAAAACTGCCGGTTGAGCACAGCTCTGGTGTTTACGCCAAGGCAGGCCGGTCAATCCGAAAAGATGGCCAACTCCTGGGCGAGAATGGTTGCTGAATCTAAACGGGGCCGACGAGACTCGAACTCGCGACCTCCGGCGTGACAGGCCGGCGTTCTAGCCAACTGAACTACGACCCCGAGGGCAAAGAGAAAATCATACACGAATTTCGGAGACAAAAAAATCGGGGCGTGTTTAGGAACGCCCCGGTGCGGATTATTCGGTTTGTTGAATGCGGGTTAATTGCGCCGCTTTAATGTTGGCCGATCATCGTCGGCAGGTTCTTTGTCATCCGGCTTGCTGGAATCCGCCTGGGCGTCCTTATCTTTATCCTTTTTGTTTTTGGAACTCGTGTCCTTCGCATTTCCGCCTTTATTGTCATCGCCGTTGACGTCTGGACGCTGAGTCTTGCGTCGCAAGCTCGGTTTATTGGCCTCTTCCTGGGATGGACGCCGATTCTCGAGCTGTGCCAAGAGCGTTTTCACCTTGTTGAATTCGGAAGTCGTAACGACGTACTGATCCTTGTCGGGAAGGATCAGTTCGATGTTCTTCTTCGTCATCTCGATGCGATCGCCGGTGGGTGGATGGGTGCTGAACATCTTCGAGACGCTTCCCGGTCGTGCGCTTTCCTTTGCCTGGAGTTTTTCGAAGAAGCTGACTGCAGCGCCCGGATCGTAGCCGGTTTTGTACAGATACTGCAATCCGAGATAGTCGGCCTCGGCCTCATCGCCGCGCGAGAATTGGAGGAATTGCAGCGGGATGAGGAATCCCGCAGCCTGCCGAATAGCAAACCCACCGACGCCACCCATAAAGATCAACGGTATTGACGCGAAGTTGATAAGTTCGGCTTTGGATGCCTGTTTCGTTCCATGCCGGGCGGCAACGTGGGCGATTTCATGCGACATGACTGCGGCCAACTCGGATTCATCATCGGCCGCGAGGATAAGGCCGCTGTTCACATAGAAGAAACCGCCGGGCAGGGCGAATGCGTTGATCTCATCCGACTCGACGACCTTGATCGTGAACGGAACTTTCGCATCCGAGTTTCGAACGAGGTTTTGGCCGACGCGGTTGACATACTCGTTGATGGTCGGATCTTCAACAAGCTTCACCTGGCGCTCGATTTCCGCAGCGAGCTGGCGTCCCATCTGAATTTCTTTCTCCAGCGAGAAGAAATTCAAACTGCCCTTGTTGATGTTCCGGTTACCGATGTTCTCCACATCGGAATTCTTCTTTTTGCTTTTCTGCTTGGATTTGGATTTGTCCTTATCCTGATCCTTGCTCGAGGTGTTGGTCTGGTCGCTATTGTCGTTTTGGGCAAACAGCGGCACAGGAATCGCGACCACGAACGCCAAGAAAAGCATAAGCCCTGTTCGGGCAATCTTATGAGTCATGTGGTTTCTCCGCAGGCAAACTAGGTTCATCCTAAATACCACCCCAAACGGTGTCAAGGCCTTTGACGGCCGAATTCGCGATTGGGAGCCGTGTTTTTAACGCCAGCACAATATTTTACCATGGCACGTTGCTACCCAAACGACTGTGGGGGCGGTTATTTCTTGAGGCTGCGCGCTATGGCGCTTGCGCTTCGCGTTCTTGAGGCTGCGCGCTATGGCGCTTGCGCTTCGCGGCCCGCACCGCTAAATGGAGGGTACGGCGAGCGTGACGATGTCGTCCACGGCCATCAATTCCTTGACGACGAATGGTTCGGCGTAGTTGACGCCAATGAGATGGCCGAAGTACTTGCACTGGGTTGTGATCCGGTCGATCAGCTTTCCCCAGGCCGGGTAAAGTTCTGTAACATCACGTAGATCGCCCGCAAATTGTGAAGCAAAACAGTTGATTGCCTGTATCTTGCGCGCAAAGTAGGGACTGATGTCGATAAGAAACGACGGCCGGACTTCCCAATACATCGAAGCGTAAAGAATTTTTTGGGGACGGTGCGGCTCCCCCCCCGCAATAGGCAACCGCTTGAGCCCGGCCGCATAACAGGCTTCATAGCCAAGCGTTGCGGCCGTGTAGTGATCCGGGTGGCGCCCTTCCCAATACGGAAGAATGACGGTTTTCGGCCGGGCCAGCCGGATTTTTTCGGCTAGCGCAAACCGATTCTCAATCGAGGCAGTCAGACGCGAATCGCCCAAGTTGAGACGTTCCCGAAAGCGTGCGCCGATAACGGCCCGCGCCGCTTCGGCCTCCTGAGCACGGATTTCCTGAGTGCCTCGTGTACCCATCTCACCCTGGGTGAGGTCGAGAATTCCTAAGGAGTACCCCCTATCGAGCATTTTCATTAGGGTGCCGGAGCACGTCAGTTCGATGTCATCCGGATGCGCGGCGATCGTCAGGATGTCGATGGATTCCATAGCTTCCTCACCTTTTTCTCGAGTTCAGCTTCATCCACATGGTACTTGAATGCCTTCTTTCCATTGATGAAAACGACGGGGATCTGCTCACCGTAAGTTTTCTCAAGCTCGGGATCGGTTTCAATATTGACGATCTGAACGGAGAAGGGGACACGCTGGCGCACCCGTTCGATGACTCCCTCGGCTTGGTGGCAGAGGTGGCAGTTGGGACGGGAATAAATTTCAATTTGGATGGGATTGTCCGGCATTGAGACCCTCACCCCACCGGCTTTTCTCGAGGCTGCGCCCTATCGGGCTCGCGCTTCGCGGGCGGCGGGCCTCCCGCAGGGGGAGAGGCGAGGATTCGGAAGAATCGTTGGGCGCGGGTGACATCTAGGACGATTTGCTCCCGGAGCGCCTCGGGCGAGGGGAACTTCATTTCGTCTCTGAGCCGGTGTAACAGTTGCAGGCGCGCCCGGCCGGCAGCGGGTGGGGCCGCGTTGAGAAGGAAAGTTTCGATTGTGAGATTCGATTCGTTGAATGTGGGGCGAACGCCAATGTTTGTCACGGCATCCATGAACGGACTCCCATCCAGCGAAATGCGGGAANNNNCCAGCGAAATGCGGGAAACGTAAACGCCGATCTTCGGAATCAGCTCGTTTTCGGGTTCCAGGTTCAGCGTCGGTACCCGCATCGTTCGGCCACGTCCAGCCCCGGCAACGATTCTCCCTTCAACTTCGATCCATCGTCCCAAAAGACGACAAGCTCGCGATACAGCGCCATCCGATACCAGTTGCCGAATAGCGGAGCTACTGACGAGCGTCCCCCGCACGCGAACGGGCGGGACTTCGATAATTTCAAAATACCGGCGAAACTCTCGAAGCGAGCTGATTGTCCCGCTCCCGCGATACCCAAAATTGAAGTTTCCGCCAACGCACACCGAGTGCGCCTTGAACGTCTGAATCAGATACTTCTGAATGAACTCTTCAGGCGACAACCGGGAAAAAGCCAGGTCAAACTGCGCGACGAATATCATATCGATGCCGGCCTTTTCGATTAAACGGAGCTTTTGCTCAAGCGTGCTGATCAGGCGCAGCGGGCGGTCCGGCGCGAGAACCCGGATCGGATGCGGCGAAAATGTCATGGCGAGCGATTGCAAGCCGAGTTCTTTAGACCGCTTGAGGACCATTTTCAGGATTTCCTGATGGCCGAGGTGAAGGCCATCAAAGTTGCCGATGCTGACGATTGTAGGATGCGAGATATCGGCATCGGCCAGTGAGGTCGCGACTTTCATCAGGCTATGAATTTAACACGATATAATCGGGCTATGGCGCCCCTACCCAATAGCACCGGTGAAAAATTTGAGCGGCTCGTTGAGATCATGGATACACTGCGCGGTCCGAATGGCTGCCCGTGGGACAAGCAGCAAGACTTTAACTCGCTGAAGCCGATGTTGGTTGAGGAAGTCTATGAGGTGCTGGAGGCCGTCGAAAACAGCGATTTTGAAGGCATGTCCGAGGAACTTGGTGACCTTCTCCTCCACATTGTGTTCCACGCCTATCTTGGAAAGGAAGCCGGACACTTCGATATCAATACGGTGATCGACAAAATCTCGGAGAAACTGGTCCGCCGTCATCCGCACGTCTTTGGCGAGGAATCGGCTTCTACGGCCGATGAGGTGATCAAGAATTGGGAAGCCATCAAAGCGCAGGAAAAAGCGCAAAAACTCAAAAGCCGCACGCCGGACCAGCGGTCGCTCCTGGAAGGCATTCCGAGTAAGCTGCCCGCCATCCATGAGGCACACCAGATTTCTTCTCGCGCCGCTCGCGTCGGTTTTGATTGGCCCGACGTCGAAGGCATTTTCGATAAGCTTCAAGAGGAAGTCGCGGAACTCAAAGAGGTGATTTCCACCGGTGACGACGCCGGTCGCCGCGAACGTCTCGAGGACGAAATCGGGGACATGCTTTTCGTCATCGTCAATATCGCGCGCTATTTGAAAATCGATTCGGAGGCTGCTCTCAAGCGTTCGAATCGAAAGTTCAAGTCCCGATTTCGATACATGGAAAGCGAATTGGCAAAACAAGGAAGGACTCTGGAGCAGGCGTCTCTGGAAGAGATGGAAGCACTGTGGCAAAAGTCCAAATCCGAAGCGATTCCCACATGACTATCCGCCCGCTTAGCGAGATCGCCGAATTCCAGGCCTGTGTGGAACTGCAGCGCGAGACCTGGGGATCGGCGGATATCGACATCATGCCCGCGCGTTACTTCGTGACAAGCACCCACATCGGTGGACTGGTGCTTGGTGCGTTCGATGGCGACCGGTTCGTCGGGTTTGTGAATGCGACACCGGCGCTGCGAAATGGAATGGTGTATTGGCGCTCGCACATGTTGGCCATCTCTGGCGATTATTGGAATTCCGGAATTGGCGCCGAACTCAAGCTCACTCAACGCGAGCACGCCCTCGAGCGGGGAATTCACCTCATCGAGTGGACGTACGATCCGCTCGAGTCGAAGAACGCGCATCTCAACATTCGAAAATTGGGCGCCATAGTCCGCCGTTACTACGTCAACCTGTACGGTCGAACGACTTCAGCCTTACAAAAAGGGATCGACAGTGATCGCGTCATTGCCGAATGGTGGCTCGATAAGCCGCGGCTAAAGGTCGCGGGTGACATTCGTCGTGAACAGCGTGTGCGCGAACAGTTCCTCAAGAATTTTGCGGAAGACCACTTCGTTGCCGGCTTCGAGCGGAAGGACGAGTGGAGTGAATATCTCTTTATGCCTGGAGCATCGCGTGTTTATCAAACAAATTGAGATGCGCGAGTTGCGGATGCGGCTGCTCCATCCTTTCGAAACCAGCTTTGGATCCACACAAGACCGCCATGTCATTGTCGTCAAGGTGAGGGATGGGAAAGAAGCCGGCTGGGGCGAAGTCACAGCCGCCGAGGGGCCTTTCTATAGCTACGAAACTTGGGAGACAGCCTGGCACCTTCTGCGCGATTTCATTTCGCCGCGAGTAGTCGGAAAGGAGTTCGAAGAGCCCACCGATTTCGCCTCGCTGGTGCGCGGCATACGCGGACACAATATGGCAAGAGCCGGCCTGGAAACGGCCGTATGGGATCTTGAAGCGAAAATAAAAAACGTTCCGCTGTGGAAAAGGCTTGGCGGATCACGCCAGCGGATCGAGTGCGGTGTTTCAATTGGCATTCATCAATCGATCGACACGTTGCTGGCGAAGATCGATACAGAGTTGAAGGCCGGTTATCGCCGGATCAAGATTAAGATCAAACCCGGCTGGGACGTGGAGGTCCTCCGCGAAGTGCGAGCCGCATTTCCCGATATTCGGCTGATGGGCGATGCGAATTCGGCCTACACGCTGGCGGACATTGAGATCTTCAAAAAAATGGACCGCTACAACGTGATGATGTTCGAGCAACCTTTGCATCACGAAGACATCATCGATCATGCCGAGCTTCAGAAACATATCGAGACGCCGATCTGCCTCGATGAATCGATCCATTCCGCCGAGGATGCCCGCAAAGCGATAAAGATCGGTGCTTGCAAAATCATCAACATCAAGCTCGGCCGCGTTGGCGGGTACGGGGAGGCCCGGGCCGTGCATGACGTTTGCCGCGATCACGGAATTCCGGTTTGGTGTGGCGGCATGCTGGAATCGGGCATCGGGCGCGCACATAACGTCGCTCTTTCCAGTCTCGTGAATTTTGCATTGCCGGGCGATGTCTCGGCGAGTAAGCGTTATTGGCCGGAGGACATCATCGATCCTCCTGTCGAAGTCTCTGCGGATGGACAGATTAGCCAGAGCGGCCGTCCTGGCATTGGATATTCGATCAAAGAGGATCTCATCGAACGCCTGACTGTCCGTTCCCAGGTCTTCACCGCATGACAATTTACGAAGCGGACTGGGTCTGCCCCATATCCTCTTCTCCGATCCGCAATGGGAAGCTTGCTGTCGATAACGGAAAGATTGTCCCTCTCCCTCTGGGAGAGGGCGGGCGCGCCCGCGAAGCGCGAGCCCGCGCGGAGCGCAAGCGCGATAGCGCGCAGCCTCAAGAAACGGGCGAAGCCTTAATAAAAGGCGCGCCCGGTGAGGGTCGCAATCTTGTAACATTTCCCGGCTGCGCTATCATTCCCGGCTTCGTCAATGCCCATTCGCACCTCGAACTCACTATTCTTCGAGGCTTTCTCGAGGATCTTTCCTTCACCGATTGGATCCCCAGGCTCACCAGGACTAAGTATCAGCACCTCACTCGCGACGAACTGCTGGCATCGGCGAGTCTCGGCTGCGTCGAAATGATTCGCGCTGGAGTCACATGCCTCGGCGAAGTGATGGACCTCGGCACAGCGTGGCAAGCAATGCGGCAGTTTGGCTTGCAGGGCATTGCCTATCAGGAAGTCTTCGGTCCCGCAGAAAGTCAGGCCGACGAGGCGATCGCCGATTTGCAGAAAAAAATCGACGCTTATCGTCCGGCTCAAACGGACACTCTGCGCGTTGGCGTGTCCCCGCACGCTCCCTACACGGTTTCTCCAAAGCTTTTTCAGGCCGTGAACCGGTTTGCCGAGCAAGAGAGTCTCCGCATGACCACGCATATCGCGGAATCCGAGGATGAGGGAATGTTTGTGAGGTGGAGCGCTGGCGTATTTGCGAAGAGATGGGCGGAGCGAGGCATTGCATTGGTTCCCGCAGGTTGTAGCCCGCTTGCCTACCTCGATGGCTTGGGGTTGCTGCGGCCCGAAATGCTTCTTGTTCATGCGATCAATCTCGAAGACACGGATTTCGACCTTCTTCGAAGCAAACAACCGGCCCTTGTACATTGTCCAAAATCGAATGCAAAGCTCGCGCACGGCGTCGCGCGCATGCCCGAGATTCGCGATACCGGAATCACAATTGGACTGGGTACAGACAGTGTTGCCAGCAATAACGTTGTCGACATGTTCGAAGAGATGCGTGCCGCGATTTTCCAACAGCGCGCCCGGACCAAGCAGCTCGACGCTATCAATGCGGAGTCCGCATTCCGGATGGCCACTCTTGGCGGTGCAGAGTGCCTGGGATTAGCGAAATTATTGGGGAGCCTCGATCCCGGAAAGCGTGCTGACTTCGTCGTGATCGATCTGACTGATCCCGCCGTACAGCCGGTGTACGACCCGATTACCGCAATGGTCTATTCCGCATCGCGGCATAATGTTCGCGCCACGTTCATCGGCGGGCGGGAGATGAGGGTGGATTCAAAGGATCTGATTGAAGAATGTGCGGCGATCGCGGAGCGGTTGATGGGTTTGCACAAAAAGTAGTGCTTGAGTACTGTAGAAGCGGCGGTCTATTACTTAAGGCTGCGCGCTGTCGCGCTTGCGCTTCGCGGACCGCCGCTACAGTTCTAAACGTTCGAGAGCAGGTGTCCCAACTTGGCTTTCTTGGTTTTGAGATACTCTTTTGTGCCGTCGGATGGCGGGATCTCAATTGGAACGCGTTCGACAACGTGGATACCGGCCGCTTCCAGTGCATCGAATTTCTGCGGATTGTTCGTCATCAGACGGACGCGGGTGATTCCGAAATGACGGAGAACACCGGCACATAAATCGTAATTCCGGTGGTCGGCTTCGAATCCCAGGTGTTCGTTCGCCTCCACCGTATCGTGGCCGGAATCTTGAAGCTCATAGGCTAGCAGTTTGTTCATGAGGCCGATGCCGCGGCCTTCCTGCAACTGATAAATCAACAAACCACTGCCACTCTCGGCGATCGTGGTGAGCGCGAAATGAAGTTGGTCACCGCAATCGCACCGCTCGGATCCAAAGACGTCGCCGGTCAGGCATTGCGAGTGAATGCGTACGAGTGCTGCTTCGTCCGGGTTGGGCTTACCCATTACCAGAGCAAGTACGTTTTCCGTCTTCGGTTCGGATTGAAAACCGAATAGCCGGAACGTGCCCAACGGCGTTGGAAGGCTGGTTTCCGCGATCTTGGTAGTTTTCATCAGGCGGTAATTATATCACTGACCGGCTGTTGAGCCTGAGGTCACGACGATGTCGTCGCGCGTCCCAGGTAGGGCATCAGCCCCGTGCGAAATGAGGCGGAAAGCGGAGGGGCCAGTGACCTCATAAATGATCGGGTTACCCCATCCGTCTTCCCGGACGAGATCACTCATGTATTTCGGGTGCAAAATATCCGTCAGACCGACAATGTCGGTTGCGTTGGGAAGCGAACCGTTACTGCTCCGGTACTTGTCGACGGCCTCCGCCAGTTTCCGCATCGCATCCGTGGTCGTACGGCGGCGGCCTTCGTTGATGCCGGCGAGGATTTCGTCCAGACTGATCCAGTCGCGATCCCCGAGCCGGACGGCTTGAATCCGCCATTCCGCGTTAGGGGCGTCGCGTTTGAACTGAAACGCCAAAGTAATTGTGGCTTCAGCGATAGCTTGCGTATCGGTTTGAGAAACAATACGCCGGATTTCGATGGCGTCGGGAACCAGATTCGACCGTCCGATCTCGGCGATCTTCTTTCGCGCTTCATCATGGGAAAGACGTGCTGAGGTGCAGGCGCAGAGGACGAGACAGCCGAGCAAGAGAACGTGTTTCATCTTCTGTAGCGGCGGCCCGTGAAGCCCACCGCTACAGTTTACCATCTGTGTTAACATCCAACAAAATGCAGGTCAAACTCCTGTTTTTCGCTTCTTTGAAAGACATTGTCGGCTCGCGGCAATTGCTACTCGACCTGCCGCATGGCGCGACGATTGAGGACGTCCTGGCACGGCTCGAGGCCAGTTACCCTCGTATTCGAGATTATCGGCCGGTGGTACTTACAGCCATCAACGAAGAATACGTCGATCAACGGACGCCGATTCACGATGGCGACGAGGTGGCCATTTTCCCGCCGGTTAGCGGCGGAGAGGTGGACTCCGTCCCCACCGTTATTAGCCGGCGGGGGGAACTCTATCAGATCACACGACACGTCATCGATACACAAAATATCTCGAAGCAACTTGTGCGAGGCGAGGACGGCGCGGTTTGCGTATTCGAAGGTGTGGTGCGCAACAATTCGAAGGGAAAACGGACGCTGCATCTCGTCTACGAGGCGTATGAAACGATGGCTCTGAAAAAGTTGGAAGAGATTGGAATTTTCGTCCGGCAGGCCTGGGACATCGACTCCATCGCTATGATTCACCGCCTCGGCCATCTCAATATCGGAGAGACTAGTGTGGCTGTGATCGTCACATCCGCCCACCGCCGTGCCGCCTTCGATGCCTGCCATTACGCGATTGATAAACTCAAAAAGATCGTTCCGATCTGGAAAAAAGAATTCTTTGAAGACGGCGAGATCTGGATCGAAGGGCAGTAGGTTTGTTTTTCGTTCCTCCTGGTGTGACCATTTCCTCATTCGCGCGGCCTTAACTGTAGCGGCGGTCTATGACCGCCGGCGATGTTGAGGCATGAGACTGAAGCGGCTTGAGTGGACGTATAAAGATTGTCGCATTTTTACCGCTTAGACTTTTCTCCTGAAGATTAATTCCGGGCGACACATCTCCGGCGGTCATAGACCGCCGCTACCGTTACTCCGCGCGCCAGCGGAGGATCGGCTTTCGAGCAGCGGCGGCCTCGTCGATGCGGCCGACGCGAGTCGTATGTGGCGCAGATTTGACGATCTCTGGATTCTGCTCCGCTTCTGTATCGATGGCCAGCATGGCCTGAACAAACGCGTCCAACTCTTGTCTACTTTCGGATTCTGTGGGCTCGATCATGATCGCGCCAGGAACAATGAGCGGAAATGAGACCGTCGGCGGATGGAAGCCGTAGTCCATGAGACGCTTCGCAATATCCCAAACGTGCACATCCTTTCGGGCTTGAAGACGATCTGAAAAAACAACCTCGTGAAGCGATGCCGAATCATACGCCAGGGCGTACGCCGACTTTAATTTGGAGCGGATATAGTTTGCGTTGAGGACCGCCACTTCCGAGACTTCTTTCAACCCTTCGGCTCCGTTCGCAAGGATGTAACATAGCGCGCGTACGTGCATCCCAAACTGCCCGTTGTAGGCCTTGATCCTGCCGATCGAATGCGGACGGTCGTAATTGAAACTGTAAGTGCCGTCGGTTTTGCTTTCGATAACCGGATACGGCAAAAACGGCTCGAGAACCTTCTTTACCGCCACCGGCCCGGCACCCGGGCCTCCTCCTCCGTGCGGCGTGGTAAAGGTCTTGTGCAGGTTGATATGAAGCACGTCGATCCCGAAGTCCCCCGGCCGCGTCATTCCCATCAGCGCATTCAGATTCGCGCCATCCATATAGACGAGCGCGCCATGCCGATGAAGGAGCTCCGTAATCTCGGCGATCTCGCTTTCAAAAATTCCAAGAGTATTCGGATTCGTGATCATGATCGCCGCCACTTCGTGGTTTACGATTTTTTGTAGTGCGCCGATGTCAATAGTGCCGCGTTTGTTTGAAGGAACGCTTTCGACAACGTAACCCGCGATCGCTGCGCTTGCGGGGTTGGTTCCGTGAGCCGAATCCGGGATGAGGATGCTCCTTCGCGGATTTCCGCGGGACTCGTGGTAAGCGCGAACCATCAGTATGCCGGTCAACTCTCCGTGCGCTCCAGCCGCAGGCTGTAGAGTGACCGCATCCATGCCGCTAATCTCCGCCAAACAATCTTCGAGGGTCTTTTGCACCTCCAATGCGCCCTGAATCATCTGGGCCGGTAAATACGGATGCGCAAATGCGAAACCTTCCAGGTGTGCCACTCTCTCGTTGATCTTGGGGTTGTATTTCATCGTGCACGAGCCAAGCGGATACAGACCCAGGTCGATGTGGTAGTTCCAGGTCGAGAGCCGGGTGAAATGTCGGATCACATCCACTTCACTCAGCTCCGGCATGCCGTCGATCTCGCCGCGCAAAAGCTCTGGGTCCATCAGATCGCCCATCTGCTTAAGGGGCACGTCCAACGGAGAAAGATCGAACGCACGGCGCCCGGGCGATCCCTCCTCGAAGAGCAGCGACTCATTTATTGAGAAATGCCCTGCGGCGCGCTCTTGCTTGCTCATGAAGCGAGTCCTTGGACCATGCGATCGATTTGCTCACGTGAGTTGATCTCTGTCACACAGAGAAGACGGGCGTTGCCGAGCTCCGGGTAGAAGCGCCAGAGGGGCAGGCCGGGAGAACTGAGACCCTCACCCGGCGAACCATTTGTTGAGGCTTCGCCCTGCCGGGCTCGCGCTTCGCGGGCGCGCCGGCCCTCTCCCAAAGGGAGAGGGTTTTGAATCACAAACTCGTTGAATCGCGGAGCGGAGAAGAGCACACGAAATTTCGTGCGTTCTCGAATCTGAGTTACCGCGTAATCGGTTTTGAGAACATTGTGTTCGCAGATCTCGCGCAAGCCTTTCGGGCCAACGACGGCGAGATAGATCGTCGCCATCAGTGCGCAGAGAGATTGATTCGTACAGATATTCGACGTTGCCTTCTCGCGCCGAATATGTTGCTCGCGAGTAGATAGTGTCAGCACAAAGCCGCGGCGTCCGGAAAAATCTTTTCCCATACCCACCAGGCGTCCAGGCATTTGCCGGACATACTTCTCACGAGTGGCGAGAAAACCCACATGCGGCCCGCCAAAGCTGGGTGGAATGCCGAAAGATTGCGCCTCTCCGACGACGATATCGGCCCTTCGCTTCTCCGATTGGTCCTCACCAGCCGGCTTGAGTATGCCGAGAGAGATTGCCTCGCAGACATTCGTGATAGACATTGCATCATGCTTGTGCGCCATCTCCGCGACGTCGTGGGTTCGCTCGATTGTTCCAAAGAAATTGGGCGATTGCACGACTACGGCGGCCGTGTTCGAATCCAATTTGCTAGCGAGTTGTTCCAAGTTCATTCGTCCGTCAGGCGCGTAACCGATAAGCTCGATTTGGATGCCGAGATTTTTAGCGTAAGTATCGACGACAGCTCGATACTCGGGATGCACGCTCCGAGCCACGAGGAACTTGTTTTTTCGAGTGATACGCTGGGCCATCAGTATGGCTTCGGCCAGGCCAGTACTGCCGTCATAGAGCGACGCATTCGCAACTTCCATTCCCGTCAACTGCGCGATATAAGTTTGAAACTCGAAGATCGCCTGCAAGGTGCCCTGCGCGATTTCGGCCTGATACGGCGTGTAGGCGGTATAGAACTCCGATCGCGATATCAACGCGTCGATGACGATCGGAATGTAATGGCGATAAATGCCGGCTCCAATAAACGCTGCCGGCTCGATTTCATTTTTGGACGCCCTTTTCCGGAAGTATTCCAGCAGTTCCGACTCGCTGAGGGCTTTCGGGAGGTCCAGAAACCGGCGAAGCCGCAATTTTTCCGGAATACCTGCGAAAAGCTGTTCCGTCGAATCGACGCCAATCTCGGCCAGCATCTGTTGGCGGTCGGCTTGCGAGTTCGGGATGTATCTCATTTATGGGGCGGTACTATTTTCCTTCGCTGGTGTACTCGTCGTATTCCTCAGCGGACATGAGGTGTTCCGTCTCGCTTTTGTTGAGCAGCCGAATGCGGATCATCCATCCGGTTCCGTAAGGATCTTCGTTGATATTCTCAGGTGCTGAACCGAGATCTTCGTTCACCTCGATGACCTCGCCGGATACCGGGATGTATAGTTCCGAAACGGCTTTGACCGATTCCACGCTGCCGAATGTCTCGCCGGAATTGAATTTTGTTCCCCTCTTAGGCAATTCGACGTAGACGATATCGCCAAGTTCTTTCTGTGCGTGATCGGTAATGCCGACGGTTCCGCCGTCATCCGCAATCCGCAGCCACTCGTGCTCTTTGGTATAGAGCAAATCATCTGGACTCATTTGGTCTCTTCCACGGCGCGGCGGCTTTTGGCCACCGGCTGTTCTTGTTTCGGGCGTCAGGGGCGGTCATAACCGCCCCTAGAGTGATCCTCTCGTACGTTTATAGAATGGCGTTCGCACGGCTTTTGCTTCTGACATCTTGCTGCGCACCAGGACATGAAACCTGATCCCGATCGCGGCACGCTGGGCGGGCAGGTATGCCAGGCCGATGTTCTTCTTTAACGTAATCGAGGGCGCTCCGCTGGTGACGTGCCCGGCTTCCTGTCCATCGACGAAAACGGGATAGTGATCGCGTGCAATCTCGCGTCCCACCATTTCAAAGCCGACCAGCCGGCGTTTCACGCCCTCCTGTCTTTGTTTCAGCAAGGCATCGCGGCCGATGAACTCTTCCTTTTCGAACTTCACAATTGAACCCAGGCCCGCCTCGAGTAACGTCGTGGTCCCGTCCATATCGTTGCCGTAAAGAAGCATTCTCGCTTCGAGCCGCAATGTGTTGCGCGCGCCAAGCCCAGCGGGAAGCAATCCGTATGGGCTTCCGGCTTGCAGTATGCCATTCCAAACGGGTTCGGAGTGTTTTTGCGAGAAGTACAATTCAAAGCCGTCCTCACCAGTGTAGCCGGTGCGAGATAGGATTGCATCCACGTCGAGAACTTTGCCCGCGACGAAATGATAATACTCGATTTCGCTGAGCCGCACGTTCGTCAGCGTTTGCAAAATCTCAATCGCTTTCGGCCCCTGCAGGGCCAGGAGTGTCAGGTCGTCACTGATGTCATCGATTGTCGCATCATAACGATTATGTGAAGCGATCCACTCGAAATCTTTACGGATGTTGGCGGCATTGACGACCAGCATAAAGTGGTCGGCCCTCTGGCGGTAGATCAGCAGGTCGTCGACAACGGTGCCGTGAGGGTACGCCATCGCCGAATATTGAGCCTGTCCATCGATTAGTCTCCGAGCGTCATTGGTCGTAACAAACTGAATCAGGTTGAGCGCTTCTCGGCCACGGATCTCAAACTCCCCCATGTGGCTGACGTCGAACAGACCGGCTGCGGTCCGCACGGCAGTGTGCTCCTTCGCAATGCCGCTGTATTCGACAGGCATTTCCCATCCACTAAATGGAATCAGGCGTGCACCCAAGGCCTTGTGCATAGCGAAAAGCGCAGTTCGTTTAGAGGCGGACAATGACTCGTACCTCCACTGACGCATCTACAACATCGGTATCACCATGTTAAATGAAGACGGCGGAATTCTGATAAAAACTGCTGAGCCAGATGTTTCCGCCAACGTCTCCACAGTTCCGCGCATGCTGCTGCGTGTTGCCGAGAAGTGTCGAAAGCCTGACGCCTTCAAAGTGAAACGAGGCGAGTGGGTCAATGTATCGACAGAGGAATTCCTCTTGCGCGTCGAGGAACTGTCACTTGCACTGATGGGCCTGGGTGTAAAGCCGGGTGATCGTATAGCCATCATGTCGGAAAACCGCTTGGAATGGGCCATCGCCGATTACGCGGTGCTGTCGGTCGGCGCGATCACAGTTCCAATTTATTCCACACTGTCTCCGCCGCAGGTCGAGGTGCTGATTCTCGATTCCGAGCCGGAACTGATTTTTGTGTCCACCGCAGAGCTGTTGGGAAAGCTTCTTTCGATCCGTCATCGTCTATCCACACGTTACCTTGTGGCATTTGAACCGAATGCCGGTAATGCTGAAGTCATGACGCTCGACACTCTTTACGAGATGGGCCAGCAGTCGATGGAGCACTGCCCGGGCGAGTTCCAACGGAAGGCATGCGCAGTGGGTTGCGATGACGTCGCGACGATCATTTACACCTCCGGTACCACGGGTGTTCCAAAAGGTGCGATGCTCACCCACCGCAACTTGATTTCGAACGTGCTTGCCACCAGCCAGAGATTGCCCCTCCTGCCCTCAGACGTGAACCTGTCTTTTCTGCCCTTGTCGCACATCTTCCAGCGTCACGTCGACTACGCCTCATTCTATGCGGGTAGCACTATTGCCTATGCCGAGAGTATCGGCTCGGTCGTTGAAGACATGGCCGCCGTGCGGCCGACGTTCGCTGCAGGCGTTCCACGGTTCTTTGAGAAGATGTACGCCCGTGTTTTCTCGCAAATATCGCGGGGTCCTGCTATCCGGCGCGCCATTTTCAACAAAGCGATGCGGACCGCGCGCGCCTATGTGAGGACCGGCAAAAAGACTCTCGCGTACTGTGTTGCGGATCGTATGGTGTTTAACGCGATCCGTGATCGGCTTGGCGGACGCTTACGATTCTTCATCTCCGGTGGCGCCGCACTCGACAGGGAGGTCGCAGAATTCTTTTGGGCGGTCGGACTGCCGGTTTACGAGGGTTACGGGCTGACGGAAACCTCGCCCGTTGTTACGCTGAACGGGCCGGCCGCCGCGCGCATCGGCTCCGTTGGGCGTGTTGTCGGTGACCAGGAACTGCAGATTGCGGAAGACGGCGAGATTCTCGTTCGTG
>WNGL01001783.1_pt1 | contig 26297 bp, 15 predicted proteins | sample 5400591 | NCBI WGS metagenome assembly WNGL01 (sample SAMN13153377, study PRJNA577476) | soil metagenome | isolation source: 80 cm soil or saprolite under Garry oak tree replicate 1 | place: USA:California | collected 2016-06-15 | reverse complement strand
TACGCGGCCATATGGTATATAATTACTGAGGCCTCTACAGCTTTGCACAGATGCTTGAATAGAAGTGTTTGCGATTTCGAAAGGCAGGGACTATGGAACAGGTTGTAGACATCATCGGCATAGGAGGAGCTGGCGGTTTACTGGCTTCTTCACTGATGCGGGGAGGGTTATTGCCGCGCATCATTTCTCGCGGCGCGGCTCTGCGACAGCTGCGCGAAGTTGGGCTAACTATTCTCACAGAGAATAAGCACTCTATTTACTCCCCGGTTCACTGCGCGGCGCTTGATGACGTCCAGCAGTTTGCTCCAGTGGTAATACTTACGACCAAATCGTACGACATCCCTGCTTTGTTAGAAGAGATTGCAGCGCGTGTAGTACCCGAGACTCTTCTCATCAGCGTGCAGAATGGATTTGCGGCATCCGATGCTGTCAGCCAGGCCTTTGGCCCTGAGAGGTCGATTATGGGCGTTCTCTACGTGGGAGCGCACATCGTTTCGCCCGGCGTGATCGACATCAAGCCTGGCGTTGCGCAGTTATTTCTTCCAGCGGAGCAACGCAAGCGGCTTGAATTACTGGCGATTACGCTTGAAAGTGGAGGAGTCGAAGCAGGTCTGGTAGAGGACATTGAACGGCGTATGTGGATGAAACAACTGTTTCTGGTGCCATTCGCGATTATCAATGCCCAGACGCGCCAACCCATCGGCAAGGTGTACCAGGATGCGCAAGCCCGCGAACGCTGGGGGAGGATAGCCAGCGAAATTGCATTGATTGCTCAGGCCTGCGGCATCTCCATGCCCGATGACCCGGCGGCGGCCAGCCTGGCGGTGGCGGAACGCTTTGATCCCCAGGCCGATTCGTCATTCGCGCGCGATGTGTGGGCCAACCGTCCCCACGAAGCAGACGCGCTCTTTGGGCCACTCTTGAAGAGAGCAAACGAGCATAATGTGCCGTGCCCACTGTTGCAAGAGGCACACGCGTATTATGTAAAGTGAAAAGACGCTTCGATTCCTTTTATGATTGACTTTTGCTCTGAAGCTGTTAGAATAGCAACTGTCCTGATTTCATAAAAGGAGTGCGCACATGACCGTTGTTTGCTCGCAATGTTCCCTGGAAAATCCAGATCACTCCGGGTTTTGCGCCCGTTGTGGAACCAGATTAGAAGATAATCACTCCGATAATAATCCATCGATGCTCTTGACAGCACCATCAGATGAGGTAATGCAAAGCTTTCCTTTTCCGTCAACGCCTACGCCTGGATCGTACCAACCATCACCCCCACCTACCATGTATGCTCCACCCGACGCGACGCCACCCCCACCACCGCTGCCCGTTACCACGCAAATAGGCAAACGCGCTTTTGCGGGCTATGGTACGCCAATCGCGCACAACTCCTGGCTGCTTGCTGACCAACAGCCACAGGCGATGACTATGTTCACTGCGCTGCGGGATGGACTGATTCAACGGGGTGTTGCCGGGCTAAACATCAACCAGTTGCGCCTGTTCGAGCGCGGTTTCGTGCTTGAGAGCCGGGATTACCTGACGGTTCATCGCGGCAGCTCCACAGTGTTTGTCTATGTGACCCCCGCCGGTCGTGACCTGTTTATCTCGCGCACAACCACCGTTCAAACTCCCATTAGCTACATTCGTTCGGCAGTCCTGACCATCTTGCTGATTATCATGATCTATGGCTTCACACAACAAGCTACGCCCCCTGCGGCGGGCAGCGCTTTTTCTGTAGGCGGGGCAATTGCCACTCTCGCCATTTTTTTCAGCTATCCCCTGCTGGTCTTCTTCCTCATCTTTGTTGTCGCTTCGCTGATAGCCTGGATTATCAACGGTGATATCAGCATGTACCTGCGTCCAGGCGTTATGAACGACTTTCAGGCGGATGACGTAGCGCTGGCCGAAGAGATCGTCGATACCAGCCTGCGCGATGCGGCGCAAACAGCCGGAGTGGGGGCAGATAAGATTGCGCCGCCTTCGCAAGGGTATCGCACGAAGCGACGTTTTCGGTTGATTTAAACAAAAGTTTAATAGAACCGCTTTGCAGAATGTAACCTTCACACTCTGCAAAGCGGCATGAGAGCAACTACTTACAGTCTCTACAGACCTCTCCCTTTTTTATTACACCGTCACCTGCTGTGTCACAGCCGGGCTCGTCTGGCCCGCACTATCAGTGATAGTCAAGGTAATGGTGTATGTGCCTGAAAGACTGTACGTATGCTGGTCCGTAGGGGCCGTCTGGGTATCGGTAGAACTATCACCGAAGTCCCAGTTGTAGGTTGCGCTGGAGGTACCTATTGTAGAACCTGATGCATCGACCGTAACGTTGGGGTTACCAAAAGAGTCTGTCCCTGGTGTAGCGATAAAGCTGGCGACCGGTGGAGTCGGTTGCACTGTGATATTCGTGGAAGCCATACTTGTATGCCCAGCAGCATCCTTAACAGTCACCATTACCGTGTAGGAATTCGTTTGCTGAAAGGCGTGGCTGACATTAGGGCCAGTAGCACGGCTGCCATCGCCAAAATCCCACGAATATGACAAATCTCGCCCAGCGCTATCAGCAGTAAAAGTGACCTGCTGGCCCACTGAAACTGAGCTGGGGATGGTAGAGGTGATATGCACCTGCGGCGTTGGAAATCCTAAGTCTAAACTTCGTTGTGAGGCCACCTGCATGCCATAGATGCCCCCGCCGATCAGCGCCAGCGTCAAGAGTGGCAGGCAGATGAGTACCAGGCGACTGCGCAATGCAGGAGACATCCCCTGTTTCGGGGCAGCGGGCATACCAAAAGAAGGTGATACATTTTGCATGGCTACACCCCTCCTTGATAATTCGGAAAAGATTGAGGTGGATATTGAGGTGGAACAGGCGGCACTGGTGGCATTGGCCCTCCCATAGGTCCCGTGGGCATGAATGGCGGCGCAGCCATCACTGCCTGTACCTGCGGCACTTTTTCTTCAGTGAGCGCGGCAGCGGCAGCGCTAATCAAAAGCAATCCAGGCAGAGCAACCAGCAAGGTTGACATGATATCCCTGGTGCGCGTGATCACATCAGACGGAACACTTTGATTGAGCGAGATGAAGTATACGGCAGCTACCCCGACCGCGATGACCAGGATGAGGGCGGAAAAAGCTGCCCCATACAATAACCACAAAGCGGTTGTGCGCGGAGCAGAACGGTTTCCTCCTCGCAGGCGATTAAAGAGAGCGTATCCAGGCGTTCCCAACCAGCGCAGCAGGCCAGCAAATGGCGACAACGTCCCTCGAACCGATTGCTTGAAACTGCTAGTCTGATAAATTCCGCCCAATCCTCCCAGTACAGCGCCGCTCAGCAGCGCCCACAACAACAGGTCGAACGGCGCCACTCCAAACGACTGCGTCAGTGTCGTGTTCGTAGATGACCCGCTGTTAAACGTTCCAGTATCCTGTAAGACAATCATGGTGAAGACGCTAAGCAGCATCATGAGGATAGTAAACGGTACGGCGATAAGCGCCCCTTGAACGAGGCCCTGGCCGGAGGTCTGCGCTTTACCAAACGCGGCGCTTACCCTGCCGCCCAGGAACAGGCTGACGACAGGAATTGCCAGGAAAACAAAGGTCCAGTTTGGTAAATGGGGACTCCCGCCAAGCAAGCTATACGTCACATGGTCACTGCCAGTTAAGGAATTAATATAAAAGCATCCCTGGTTCAGGCTCTTTGGGTTCACGATATTGACCGGAGCGCCGAAGGAGTAAAAGAAAAGGTTTACAGCATGCAATGGGCCCTGAGCAATAGCCCAACCGGTCATGTACTGCCAATTCGCTAAACCAAATCCGAAATTGCAAAGGTTCTGCGTAAAGATGGGTACAGAGAACGCGCTGAAAGCTAAGAAACCGTACAGCACCAGCATAGAGAGCAATATCCCCAATCCAGAAGCTGCCAGTCCACCGGTAAGCATGCCAACGATTTGTGGACGTGGGCGGGTATGCAGGAATTGGACTACCATGTGCCGCCAACGGCCACGGCCAAGCTTGAGTGTGGCCCCTAACAAACCAAAGATCGCTCCCCAGATCAGTCCATAGAGGAGGAGCGAGGTTGAATCAATGGTGAACGTATTGACATCCGTTGTGGGTTCGCCCGGAAAAAGGGGGAGATTGCCATTCACCTGGGGGGCCAGCGCAATCAACAGCGCGGCATAGGGGATAGCGATCGCAGCGCCGCGCAGTAAGCTGCTGACCGCGCGATTCTGTAGATCAGTACTTGCGGCAATATAGCCGCCAAGCGTCAAGGCAAGCGCAGGAATTATCAACAGCCCATTAAGTGTTGCGTTAAAATTGAAACTACCACCAGGGGTATACTGTAGATGCCCTGCAAAGCCATGCATGAGGAAGAAAAGCTGCATACCGTCCCGGAATGGTGCATGGAGAGGTATCAGGCCAAGCGAATAATCCAGAATATCCTGGCCGCTGGCGCCAAAGTTACCATTAATCCCGAACGATGGGGCAAGTGCGTGGAAAATCGCTTCCAGAATTACTGCAATTGCTCCGCCAAGCACGACGGCAACGAGCGCGCCGAGAACAATGCCAAGGATCGCATTGCCGGCCAGCGATGGTTGAAACGTGCGAATCAACCAGTGCTGGAATGGGCTGGGCGGAGGTGGAGGCGCCATTGGCCTATCGGGCTGCGGCGGTGGTTGAAATGGCGCGCCCGCAACGCCCGGCCATGAAGGATAGGAACTCGGCGGCTGTTGCAGCGGCGACGGAGGTATGGTACCTGGTTGCTGGGGCACACCTTGCCACCCCGGTTGAGATGGTGATCCAAACTGGCCCGGTTGCTGTCCAGGCTGTGGCGGCCAATTTGGCCAGGATGGCTGCGATGATGGCCCAGCCTGTACGGTTGGCTGCCATCCCGGTGATGAGACTGGCCCCGATGGCTGTTGGAAGGGAGGCAAATTCGGCTGCGATGATGGCCCAGCCTGCACGGTCGGCTGCCATCCCGGTGACGAGGGCGGTCCCGATGGCTGTTGGTATGGAGGGAAGCCAGGCTGGGAGATCGGCCCCGACCGCTGTTGGAAAGGCTGCGATGGCGGTCCTGCCTGTTGGAAAGGAGGCAAGCCCGGCTGGGAGGGCGGTCCTGCCTGCACGGTCGGCTGCCACACTGGTAATGATGGTTGAGATGGAGGTCCCGACCTCATTGTTGGATCAATTTCTGAATTTGTAGGAGACCCTTGAGATACTTGGGGAACTTTGTTCCCGCAATTATTGCAAAATGTCGCATCATTGGGCATGCGATTGCCACAGTAATGACAGAACATACCAGTACTCCTCTCTATCTCCCAGGTACAGAGCCTTCTTCAAAAGGCTCCTACCGAGGCGAGTACCATTTTAGCAGAGGTATAATATAAAAACAAGTGGGAGAACGATATTGTACACAAGACTCTATGGAAGATAGAGTAGAAATATACGAACTATTCCAGGTCAACCGGTAAATCCTGGCGTGTTCCCCACTCATTCCAGGAGCCATCATAGTTGGTCAATTTTGAGTAGCCCAGCATGGCCAGGCTAAAGAGGATAGTAGTAGCCGCAACTCCCCCATTACAATAGGCGATCACCTGCTGCGAGGGGGATACATGCGCCGAGGCGAAGACCTGCGCCAGTTCCTCATTAGTACGAAATGTGCCAGATGTAGAATCGATTACCTCTTCACGAGGGATGTTAAGCGCGCCAGGAATATGGCCAGGACGGCCATGCTCACGCACAGTCGCCCCGGTATACTGGCCCGTGTCACGCGCGTCGATAAGCGTGACGCCAGTTTTACCCAGTACGGCGAGTATTTCCTCAGCCGTTGCGCGCAGTTGAGGTTGGACCCTGGGTGTAAAGATAGCAGGCGGATAAGAGGGAAGAGCAGCCGTCAGAGGTAGATTTTCCCCCTGCCACTTGCGGAGACCACCATTTAGCACCACGACCTGCTCATGTCCATAATAGTTGAGCGCCCACCACAGGCGTGTCGCGAACTGAGAGGCGGGATGGGCATCGTAGGCAACCACAAGATGCTGATCGCCAATACCGAGTCGCCCCAGGATTTCGGCGAAACGCTCAGGAGGGGCAACCTGCGCTTCGATCGGGTCTTGCAGGTCAATAATATCGCGTGTCCAATCGATATACACTGCTCCCGGAATGTGCGCCTGCTCGTACTCGTCACGCGCGCCGATATACTCGGCATACTGGACGCCACCTCGCTCGGTAGTGCGCACATAGCCGCGCATATCGACGATGCGTAAATTTGGATCGTGCAGGTGTTCGGCCAACCAGGTGGTTTCAACCAGATAACGGCTGCGGTCCATCATTCTTCCCTCCTACGCGCGTTATGAAAACAGGCGGGATGCTTCGGGATTGTCGGTACTCACGAAGTGAGCCGGTGTTCCGAACAGATTCATGGCCTTCACCCCTGAAATTGTCATGGATGCATTGGGCGTCTGCGTCGTGACATGGCGCTGCACGCTTAATCCCAGTGGGCGGGACACGATGATGGCAGCCGTCGTCGCCAGGATGACATTGTTCGCGGTTCCGTAGGGGCGGCGCATTCTGGCTACCGTCATCGCGGATAGTCCTGACAGAATACCCATGACAGCCAGGTTCGTGCCGCAACGTTCATGAATGGCCAGTTCGGGATTGGTGGTACGCAGCAAATTCAGCGCTTCTTGCGCCGCCGGAAGAATTGCTTCAGTCGGCACATCGCCAAACACAAAGAAGCCTGCCGCGAACGAGATACCCGCGAATCGCACCTCGGGGTATTTCTTACTGAGCAGGACAATGGTAGCGTGCTCAAGCGCGTGGTTTTGCTTCACCGCACCTCCCAGCATCATCTGTTGCGCCAGTTGCACAAAGGGGTTTATGGAACTCATTCGAGTGATCCTTCCTAGAGATCGAGAAACACTAAGCTAGTAAACTATATTAAATACGACGATTTCGTCGCCGAAGTTGATCATGTCTCCATCGTTCAATGGAATGCCCTGATTAGGCTGTATACGCTGATTATTTACCAGGGTGCCATTGGCGCTCTGCATGTCGGCGATATACCAGCGATTGGTATCAAACCAGAGGCGAGCGTGACGCCGTGACACGGTACGGCCTGAGATAATCAGGTCATTCCCGTTGGTACGACCAATCGTCGTCACATCCTGGTGAAACAGGTAGGAGCGACCGGCAAGCGGGCCGTTTTGCAAGGTAAGGCGCGCCAGAACAGGCCGTCCATTGGGTCCCATCACGCGATCATAAGCAGATTTCCTGTCCGATAGCTCGTATCCGCAGAAGGTGCAGAACAGGCGATCACTCTGATTAGCTGAGCCACAACGGAAACAGGTGACCGTAATCATGGAGGGCCTGCTGATGCCAAGCGGTTGAGAGATGGGAGGATTGGATGGCGGATTGGGCACCCCTCCTCCCGGATTGGGCAACGGCGCCGAATATGGATTCTGATACTCAGGAAATACCTGGGGCGCCGGTGGCGGGAGATTGACCGGCGCAGGATTTACAGGAGGTTGTATACCAGAACGCCAGCGCGGTAGGGAGAGTTGTGAAGAAGACAGCGCAGACGTCAGCGCCTCAATGAGCGCGTCTGTCGTCTGGTAGCGATCGGCGGGGGCCTTGGCCGTCATCTTCATCACCACCTGTTCGATTGACTGCGGCACGCCTTTGGCATGCAAAATTTCAACAGGCAGGGGATCGTTGAGGTGTTTGACCGTGATGGAGATCGGACTATCCGCGGTGAAAGGCACCCGTCCAGCCAGCGCGTGGAACAAGACGATGCCCAGCGAGTAGATATCACTGCGGCGATCGACGGGCTGACCCGTGCCCTGTTCAGGTGACATATACTGCGGCGTGCCGATGCCGGTGCCCGCTCGCGTCAGATTGGTGGTTCCCTCAAGGATTTTCGCGATGCCAAAGTCGGAGAGCAGGAGGTGTCCATCTTTGCGCACCAGCATATTCGCCGGTTTCACATCGCGATGGACGATGCCATGACCATGCGCGCATCCCAGCCCCTCGGCAGCCTGAATCACAAAATCAACCGCCTCGGGCACGGTGACGGGCCGCTGCTTCAAGCGGTCTTTCAGCGTTCCGCCATCGACATATTCCATGACAATATAGGTGATATTATCCTGCTCACCAAACTCATGGATGGGGACGATGTTGGCATGTTGGAGTTTCGCGACGGAGCGCGCCTCCTGAACGAAGCGCTTCACGAATATCGGATCACGCGCATGGAAGGCAGGCAAGACCTTGACCGCGACATAGCGATCAAGCGTCGGCTGATAGGCCTTGAAGACCGTCGCCATGCCACCAGAGCCAATGCGCTCGACTATACGAAACTGACCGAGCGATCTCCCAACGAGAGCATTAAGCTCGTCACTGTTTGCCGATTGATCCATATTGAGACGAACCCCTTTATTCCTGCTGCCTGCTCTTGTAATTATGGACACGAAATCTCGATATCAAATGTTAAGCAGGGCGATGTGTACTGCCTCATTATACAGGTTGAGACCGCCAATGTCGAGTAGACTTTCTCGCGATTTTATCCCTCAAGGAGAAGGGATTCCGGGTCTTCCACCAGTTCCTTCACGCGTACCAGAAATTGCACAGCTTCCTGGCCATCCACGATGCGATGATCATAGGAGAGCGCGACGTACATCATCGGGCGAATAACAACCTGGCCATTGACCGCCACGGGCCGTTGTTCAATTTTGTGCATTCCCAGTATACCCACTTGTGGCGCATTGAGGATAGGGGTAGAGAACAACGAGCCAAAAACACCCCCATTGGTGATAGTGAATGTGCCCCCCTGCAACTCCGCCAATGTAAGCGCATTGTCCCTTGCCCGCTTCGCCAGTTCAGCGATTTCTCGCTCAATCTCGGCGAAACTCTTGCGATCCGCGTCACGCAGCACTGGAACAACCAGGCCCTCCTGCACGCCAACCGCGATACCGATATCGTAGTAATGCTTCAAGACCATCTCATTGCCCTGTATCTCGGCATTCAGGCGCGGGAAGGCCTTCAATGCCCCGATCACTGCTTTGGTAAAGAATGACATGAAGCCAAGCGAAATCTGGTGACGCTCTTTGAACGCGTTCTTGCGCCGGCTGCGAATTTCCATAACCGCGCTCATATCTATCTCATTAAACGTGGTGAGCATGGCGGCTGTGTGCTGCGCTTCGACAAGACGCTGCGCAATCGTTTGCCGCCTTCGCGACAGGCGCACACGCTCCTCTCGCCCGCGCGCCCCCTCTTGCAGAGAGGGTTTTGGGGCTGGTGTTGACGCAGGCGCTGGTTTCGCCGGGGCTGCCGCGATGCCACCATTCGATTGCGTCTGGGGAGCTGCTACGACAGAGGCAGCAGGAGCTTGCGCCGTCTGCTCTATATAGCTGACGACATCATCTTTTGTGACTCGTCCATGCGGGCTGTTGCCTTTGACCTGCGAAAGATCAACGTTATGTTCCGTAGCAATGCGCCGTGCCAGGGGCGAAACCGAACGTTGCCCATCGGTCGCTGCTTCTACTTCACGGGCTACCGGCTGTTGGGCTGCCATTAACTCTTGAGATAATAGTTGCTGTGGCTGAGCCTGCTGGGTCTGCTGCGGCTGTTGGGACTGTTGGGCGGCTTCTCCGATCATCGCGATAACATCGCCGACCGCGACCTCATCGCCCTCTTGTCTCATGATCTTCTGCAACACACCGCTCGCTTCCGCGCTGACCTCGACATTGACCTTGTCGGTTTCGAGTTCTACCAGGGCATCACCCTGATTGACACTATCTCCCTCATGCTTGAGCCATGTTGCGATGACTGCGCTCACTACCGATTCTCCCAGCGCCGGAATACGTACTTCAATGGACATATATTTCTACCTTTCATCCGTACAAAACGGAAATTTATCCAGGATTTAGCTTGCTATCCAGCGCAGGCCGCTTAAGCGCTGCGAATCTTCGCCGATGTATGCAGGGCCTGCTCGATAATCCGCTCCTGCTCGAGCTGAAAGAGGTCCGAAAAGCCTGTAGCGGGGCTTGAGCGCGCCGGACGCGAAACGAGATGTAATTTCATACGCGAGCCGAGCAACGTTGTCAAATGTGGGGCGATGTAGTTCCATGCTCCCATATTCTCAGGCTCCTCCTGCACCCACACCACTTCACGGGCGTTTGGATAAGCGGCAAGTGTCTGCTTCAGCTCCCGTTCAGGGAATGGGTAGAGCAATTCGACGCGCACAATAGCCACATCTTCGGCCTGCGCGCGGCTGGCATTGACGAGCAGGTCAATCGCGATTTTGCCGGTGCAAAGCACTACGCGCCGGATGGTATCCGCGTGTTGCAGCGCATCGCGGTCATTGAGCACCGGATGGAACTTCTCCTCGGTAAGCTCTCGTAGGCTGGCTGCCGCCAGAGGATGACGCAGCAAGCTCTTTGGCGTCATGATCACCAACGGGCGGGGATAGCGTTCCAGGTAGTATCCCTGCAGCCGCAGCAGGTGGAAGTATTGCGCGGCAGTCGTGCAATTCGCTACGCGCCAGTTATCTTGCGCGCCAAGCTCCAGGTACCGCTCTAAACGCGCGCTCGAGTGCTCCGGCCCCTGGCCCTCGTAGCCATGCGGCAACAGCAGCACCAGCGATGAGAGCTGTCTCCACTTAGCACTCGCCGACGCAATGAACTGGTCGATAATGACCTGGGCCACGTTGGCGAAATCGCCGAATTGCGCCTCCCACAACGTCAGCGCGTTGGAGGCATGGACGCTGTACCCATACTCAAAGCCAAGCGCGGCGCTTTCGCAGAGTGGGCTATTATAGATGGAGAATGTCGCTCTAGCTTGTGAAAGATGCTGCAGAGGAATATACAGGGCTCCAGTACGCTGGTCATGCAGTACAGCGTGGCGGTGGCTGAATGTGCCTCGTTCCGAGTCCTGGCCCGTCAAGCGAATGGACGTTCCCCAGGCCAGGATCGATGCAAAGGCCAGCGCCTCGGCCTGTCCCCAGTCGATACCGCCCTCTGACCCCAGTGTTGTAGCGCGGCGTTGCAATAAACGCGCCAGCTTGGGATTGGGAGAAAAGCCTTCGGGCCAGGTCAACAGCTCGGTATTATAGGTCGTCAATAACTCGGCGGATAGAGGCGGCGGAGCTTCGCTGCCCTCGTATACTCCATTATGCCCATTCGATTCTTCCTGCTCAAGCAGTTCCACACTTTCATCCGCTTCGCGCCGGGCAAGCTCCAGGACTTCAACGGCCTGCTTCTGCATGGCGTCGGCCTCTTCCTGCGAAACGATGCCCTCTGTTTCCAGGCGGCGGGCATAGAGTTCGCGCACGGTGGGATGCGTACGTATCACCTCGTACATCTGCGGTTGGGTGAAGGCGGGTTCATCACCCTCGTTGTGCCCCCAACGGCGATACCCGACCAGGTCAACAAGAATATCTTTATGAAACTGATCGCGATAGGCGTGGGCTATGCGTATTGCCATGAGGGCGGCTTCGGGGTCATCGGCATTTACATGGATAATAGGGAGAGCAAAACCTTTGGCAAGGTCGCTGGCGAAGTGTGTCGAGCGATAATCACGCGGTTCGGTGGTAAAGCCCAACTGGTTATTTACGATGATGTGAATGGTGCCACCCACCCGGTAGCCCGGGAGATTCCACAGGTTCAAGGTTTCGGCGACAATGCCCTCGCCGGGGAACGCAGCATCTCCGTGGATCAGGATGGGCAGGGAATAATCAAGGTTCTGGTCCGGTCGGCCTGGATGATCGCGTGTTTCCTGTGAGGCGCGTGACCTGCCCTCTACGACCGGGTTCACAAACTCCAGGTGGCTTGGATTAGGACAAAGAATGATCTTGAGATCGACCTCGTCACCCTCGCCCAGGATGTGCTCCGCTCCCAGGTGATACTTCACATCGCCGGTATAGCCAAATCCAAAGGTATCGGTCAGGGGCACGCCTTCTTCGTGCTTCATGTGTCGGAATTCGTTCAGGATCGTCGTATAGGGCTTTTCCAGCACGTGCGCGAGCACATTCAAGCGCCCGCGATGGGCCATGCCAATAATCACTTCACGCGTCCCGGATTCTACAGCCGCGTTGATAATCTCGTCGAGCATCGGCACCAGCACGTCCGTTCCCTCGAGCGAGAAGCGCTTCTGGCCGGGAAAAGCCTGGTGCAGGAAGCGCTCAAAGGCCTCGACCTGCGTCAGGCGTTTCAGGAGCTTGTAGCGGGTGTCACGTCGTGCCTGTATGCGGTACAATTGCAGCCCTACGGCGTCGCGCAGCCAGTGACGCTCATCGGGGCTTTTCACCTGGTCAAACTCATAACTGATGGTGCCGGAGTACATAGCTCGCAGCACGCCAACGGCCTCAAGCGCGTTACTCACACCCTCGGCAGAATGCCCCCCAATGACTTCGGGTGGAAGTTGCGCCAGGTCTTCATCGCGAATGCCGTGGGTTTCCATGCGCAGCGCAGGGTCGCCCGGCGGTTCGCTTCCCAACGGGTCAAGATGCGCTCCTAGATGCCCACGCGAGCGTATGTCATGCGCCAGGGTAGAGGCGGCGACAATCTTGGAAACCGAGGCTGGTGCCGCGCCTGCTGTCGCGGCGACAGCAGGTGTAGTTTCTACCGGTAGAGAGAGAGAAGAAACGGTCTCGGGTGTCCAGGTATCAAAAATAGCGCGTGTTTCGGGGTCAACCAAGGAGGGATTCTGGCGATAACGTTCATATAGTTCAAGCACATATCCAGCATTGGGTCCATAAAATGTGTTTATATCGTACATGTGAGAATAATCCTTGTTGTTTGGCGGTACTATACTTGTATTTTATCACGTATCACCCAGGTTCAGAAAATGCAGGTGTCTGCACTTCAGAGGGATTTTGCACAGACGATTTTCACTTTGGGCAAGCGCAACGAATAGAAGGTAGAAAGGTAGGAATCGATATCGTCACCCCATGCTGAGTAACTTAAGGCCTCTCATCCTGTGCATCAAGTGATGTTTGAAGGGTCGCAGCGTATTTCGCGCGGATGGTTTTGGCGCGTGCTTTGGCCTCTACAGCTTCGGGCATGCGGTTGAGTACAAACAAGAGGCCAGCATATGTCGTAAGGATTTGGCCCACTTCAGGATGCTCTGGCATCTGTGCTTTTTTGTAGATGGCTAATGCCCGTTGTAAGTAGGTCTCAGCCAGTTCAAGTTTCTTCGATTTCAAGTAGTAGAGGATCCCAAGTCCATAGAGGCTCTGGGCAACATCTGGATGCTCAGGTCCCAGCACTTTTTCGCGGATAGCAAGTGCATCCTTGTATAGACGCTCTGTGTCGTCATACTGACGGTGCATGTAGGACAGCTGCGCCATGCTGTGAAAAGTTTGGGCCACGGCGGGGTGTTCCGCTCCCAGTATTCGTGTGCGCGCGGTGAGAACGTCTTTATAGAGTTCTTCGGCCAGGTTCCATTTGCTTTGTTGTACGTAGACGTCCGCCAAATGGTTGATCGTGGCAAGAACATCGGGATGTTCTACTCCTAACGCTTGTTCGCGGATTCTCTGCGCCTTCTGCAAGGCCTGCTCTGCTGACGCGTACTTATTCTGCTTATACTTACCCTGCATATAGTTGCCCTGAATGTATGACAGACTGCCCAGCGTATCGAAAGTGCGCCCCGCAATCGGGTGCTGCAAACCAACCGTTTGCTCTAAAATCGCCAGCGACCGCCTTAGGAGCGGCTCGACTTGATCGTATTTCCCCTGAGCAATATAGAGTGAGGCCCAATCATTCAAGTTGCGTGCCAGAGCAGGGTGCAGGGGTTGCAGCGTTTGCTCCAGGTGCGCGCATTCTCGTTGGAGATACTGCTCCGCCTGTGCATATTTGCCGCGTGCTACGGAGAGTTCGGCCAGACCATTGAGACTTGTACACATTAATGGATGTTGCGGCTCCGGCATCTGTTGCCAGATGTTGAGGGCGTCCCAGAAAAAGCTCTCCGCTCGATCATATCTGGCGAGAGCAAGAGAGATATTTCCCAATCCGCTAAATGTACACACAGCCGAGGGATGCTGAAGCCCGACATGTTCCTCATAAATCGCCAGAGCCTGGAGAAAATAATCTTCAGCCCGGCTATATTTTCCTTGCTGGTAGAAGAGGTGTGCAACAGCTCCCAGACAGGCGGCAATGGATTGCTGATCGCTATCCGGCGTCTGCTGTAACAGCCTCAATGCCTTCATTATAGGTTGTTCTGCCAGGGCATACTGACCCTGATAGTAATAATGCCAGAAGCGGTGGCTGAGAAAAGCATTTCTTGCTTCAGGTTCTTCTCCCGTCAGCAGTTTACGCAGATCTGATGCTCGGTCAAAGAGAACATATGCTTGCTTAAATTGTGCCTGTATCTGTAGATATATGCCTGTTTGCTCGAGCAACCGCGCTGCCTCCAGAGATACTATCTTTCGTTCCTCGATGAGGGCCACGCAGTTTTGTACATGTGGCATGTATCTCTGGCAACGCTGCCACATGAAAAACTCGCTGACGTCGGGCAAAGTCCGATTGACGGCTTGCACTGTTCGCTCGACCCATATTTGCTCACTCATGCTGTCCTGAAGCACAGCCTGCACCAGGCGATGCATAGAGAGCGTGTTCGTGCCTGAATTGCGGCGCACCAGGGAGAACCTGCGCAGTATGGCAACAGCTGCATCTAACAAAAAGGGGTCGGTAGCCACCGGTTGCAGAGTAGGACCAAGCTCAATAGCTCCGTTGATGATGAGCTCCTCGGGGATGGCATCAGGATGTAGGAAGGCACAGAAGCGGAGTAGTTCTACAGCAGCGGGGCTGATTTTTTCGATTTTCTCAAGGGAGGAAGAAAAGGTGGCCGTGACGGGTGCTGGATGGTCAAAATCAAAGCCACCGCGCCTGTTGAGCAACTTCTTACGTCCGGTCTGGTAGCTGTTGAGGTAGCTAGAGAGGTTACATCCAGTCTCTTCAATGTATGCCCCGGCCTGATCGAGTGCGAGGGGTAGACCATCGAGAACTTCAGCGATGGATTTCGCTCCCTGGCAATCAGCCGGCGAAGCATCTTGCAGGTTTGCATCCTGCGCCAATATCTTTGTGCGCCTTAGTAGAAACAGGGATCCCTCTTCCAATGTCATTTTTTCCAGATCGATACACTGCGCAATATTTCCTGTCGTTTGGGACCGTGTCGTCAGCAGGATATGGCCACGAACCGTTGCAGGAAGAAGCGTCTGTACGAGCCTGAGATCCTCGATGTTATCGATAATTAGCAACCACTTTGTGTTCTTCCTCAACCAGGACCGTACCGCTTCGGTGACATTGTGCTGCTCTTTCAGATTGAGTATGGTGGCGAGAGTTGCGATATCTGAAAGCATCTTCTCTCGCGTATCACCCCGTACCCAGAGAATGACCTCGTACTCGCTGTGGTAGCGATATACAAACTCAACCGCAATTTGCGTCTTTCCAATACCACCCAGTCCGCTCACGGCCTGTGTTCGGTTCGCCACCTTTCCTGAGCAGAAGATGTCATGCAGCAAGGTGAGTACCTGTGTGCGTCCCGTAAAGAACATGTTGCGGCGGTAGGGAACGTTCCAGAGCACAGACGAATCCTCCGGCGGAGTCGCCACGACAGGCATTGCGCGCGCTTTCACAGCAGCTACTGGTGAGCGAGATTGAGGTGTTTGTGAGGACATTGCGATGGTGTTCTGAGCATCGTCATCTGCCTGCTCTCCCTGACAAGCCTCTTGAAAAGCCAGGAAAAAGTCTGATACGCTCGTATAGCGCTCGCATGGGTTCTTGGCCAGAGCTTTCATTACTACTTCTTCAATTGCCGGGGAGAGGGACGGCACTTTCTCACGCATCGATGTGGGGACAGCACTTTCATGCTGACGAATAAGCTCCGCGATTGAACCAGTGAAAGGGCGAGTCCCACAGAGCCATTCGTAGACAACAATGCCTAACGCGTATTGATCGCTGGTCGGCAAGGGTTTGCCCTGAAATTGTTCAGGCGCCATGTAATGAGGGGTACCAAACTTGTCTTGCGTATTCGCGGCGCGTGACGTTGCATACACGACTGCAATACCAAAATCGCTGAGCCGAACATTGTTGTTTTCTTCCAGCAACATGTTCTCTGGCTTGACGTCGCGATGAATCACCTTGCGATCGTGAGCATACTGCAAGGCACCAGCAACCTGTTCGACATAAGGCAAAATTTCACGTGGTCGCAATCTGGTTCCTGTGGAGTAACGCTGCCGTAAAGTCATGGGCGCATAGTCCATTACAAGAAAAGGTGTACTGGTGCTCTCCTGTATACCATACTCTAAGACCCGTATAATGTGCGGATGTTTGAGATTGGCAATAGTTATGGCTTCTTGCCGGAACCTTTCCTCTTCATCATTTGACAGTTGTACCTGATGCAATACTTTGATAGCCGCTAGCGTTTTCAAATGCACATGTTCCCCAAGATACACCACTGCAAACCCACCTTTTCCCAGTTCACGCATTAGCCGATAATTTCCCAATTTCTTTCCAATAAGACTGTTCACCTGCAAACCCCTTCTTAAAACCTAGAATTTCTCTCATGTAAAGGGACAAAAACATATTCATTTAGATTTTTACTCGACCTAATAGTAGCCTTACCCATAATAACTGATGTATATGAATATAACAATGAAACCATACAGGAGTCCTAGAGGGTGCGTTGTCTTTCTCATCCCAATATGCTAGAATCAAGCTAGCAGAAACAGAACTATGCTATTGCCATATATGGTAAAATAGCCTCGTAGAGGCAAAGACGGAACGAGTAAGCCACCCGACCCTGTTGAAGAGAGTCCGCTCAGGGTGCAAGCGGATACAGGCGAGTCGTTGAATATCACTCTCGAGCTTCCCGGTTGAAGGGATAATACGCTGTAGGCCGGGCCGGAACCTTCCCGTTACCTTGAAGGAAAAACATCAAATGAGCGAGCCATCTTATCGTTTCGGAATACTATGGCTAAGCAGGGTGGTACCACGGGAGTTCCTCTCGTCCCTACAGTGGATGGGGGGCATTTTTTTGAGTTGTTCGTTTAGTTCAGGAGCATGCAAGATGCAAACAAAGCTGCTCTATCATGAAAATAGTTTCACGTATGAATGCAGCGCCAAAGTTGTCGCGGTTGACGGTGATGAGATCGCGCTCGATGCCACCGTGTTTTTTCCGGGCGGGGGCGGCCAGATGCCCGATCGCGGCACCATTACTTGGGATAATCGACAGCAAGAAGCCAGCGTGATCGCCTTAAACAAGCGCGACGATGTGGTCTGGCATACACTTGATCGCCTGCCGCCGCCCATAGGCACCGAAGTTGTTGGAACCATCGATTGGGAGTTCCGCTACCAGATGATGCGGACGCATACCGCGCTGCACATCCTCTGCGGCACCATCTGGAAGGAGTTCGGCGTCCAGGTCACCGGGGGACAGATGTACCCAGATAAGGCCCGCATGGACTTCGCAATGGAGAATCTCAACAAGGAGCGCATCGCCTCCATCGAAGAGAAGGTGAACGAGGCGGTAGAGGCGGATTACCCGATTCGCGTCTATACGCTGCCGCGAGAAAAAGCGTTTGCCATACCGGACCTGATTCGCACAAAGATTAACCTGCTCCCGCCGGGCATCGAGGATGTGCGTATCGTTGAAATCGTCGGATTAGACCTGCAGGCCGACGGTGGGACACACGTCAACCATACCAAAGAAGTGCGCGGCATCAAGATAATTAAGACCGAGAATAAAGGCAAGATCAATAAACGTATTGAGATTAAATTAGAAGATTGATCGAGGAGACCAGGGTGACAGTGAAATCGAATGTATTCAAACCAGTAACAGCCGCGGACCGCGTAGACTACCCGGCGCTGGAGCAGGCCATCCAGGAGTGGTGGGACAAGCAGGGGACATTGCAGCAGTACCTGCATCGCAACGACCATAGTGATAAGCAATTCTCGTTCCTGGATGGCCCAATTACCGCCAATAACCCCATGGGCGTGCATCATGCCTGGGGGCGCACATACAAAGACCTGTACCAACGTTTCAAGACCATGCAGGGATGCAAACAGCGCTACCAGAACGGTTTTGACTGCCAGGGACTGTGGGTCGAGGTCGAAGTGGAAAAAGAGCTTGGCTTCAAATCCAAGCTGGATATCGAGGCCTTCGGCATCGCCGAATTTGTGGAGTTGTGCAAACAGCGCGTCTTCAAGTTCGCCAATCGCATGATCGAGCAGTCTATCCGCCTTGGCTACTGGATGGATTGGGGCAACGATTACTACACGCTCTCGGACGAAAACAACTACACCATCTGGTCGTTTCTGAAAAAGTGCCATGAACAGGGCTTGATCTATAAAGGGCACGATGTGATGACCTGGTGTCCGCGCTGCGCTACGGGCATCTCCAACATGGAAACGCTCTCGGAGGACTATAAAGAGACCAGCCACCTCAGCCTGTATGTGCGCTTTCCCCTGCTGGATCGCCCAGGCGAATACCTGCTGGTATGGACAACCACGCCCTGGACACTCGCCGCCAACGTCGCGGCGGCTGTTCACCCTGACCTTGCATACGTCAAAGTAGAGCAGGATGGAGAGTTCTATTACCTCGCAGAAGACCTGCTGCCCGTCTTGAAAGCCCTCAAAGGCCGCGACAAGGGCGATTATCACGTGGTTGAAACGCTTAAGGGCAGCGAGATGATCGGATGGCGCTACCGGGGGCCGTTCGATGAACTACCAGCGGCAAAGGATGTTGTGCACACGGTCATTCCCTGGAAGGATGTCAGTGCCTCCGAAGGTACCGGCATCGTCCACATCGCCCCCGGCTGTGGCCGCGAAGACTTTGCGCTCTCGAAAGAGTTCAACCTGGCCGTCATCGCGCCTGTAGACCAATTTGGCGTCTATACCGAGGGTTACGACTGGCTTACAGGACAAACGGCGTCAGAAGTAGCGCAGCCCATCGCGGAGAACCTGGCCCAGAAAGGCCTGCTCTACCGCCCGCAGAGCTACAAACACCGCTATCCCATCTGCTGGCGTTGTAAGACGGAATTGATCTTCCGCCTGGTGGATGAGTGGTACATCTCGATGGACCAATTGCGCTACGAGATCATGAGCGTGGTACGCCAGGCCAGGTGGATTCCAGCCTTCGGCCTGGAACGGGAGATGGACTGGCTGCGCAACATGGATGACTGGATGATCTCCAAGAAACGCTACTGGGGACTGGCGCTGCCCATCTACGACTGCCCACAATGCGGTACCTTTGAGGTCATCGGCAGCGAACACGAGTTGAAGGAGCGCGCTGTGGCGGGTTGGGAAGAGTTCGAGGGCCACACGCCGCACCGTCCCTGGGTGGATGCCGTCAAAATTCGCTGCAAGCACTGTGGCGCGGAGGTTTCGCGCATCAAAGATGTCGGCAACCCCTGGCTAGACGCGGGCATCGTTTCCTTCTCGACGCTCAACTACCGCACGGATCCCGATTACTGGCGGCAATGGTTCCCGGCGGACTTTGTCACGGAGTCCTTCCCCGGCCAGTTCAAAAACTGGTTCTATTCGCTGCTAGTCATGAGTACGGTGCTGGAGGAAACGACGCCGTTCAAAACGCTCTTCGGCTACGCCCTGCTGATGGGCGAAGATGGTACGCCCATGCACAAGTCGAAGGGCAACCTGGTGGTGTTCGACGACGCGGCTGAACGGGTCGGCTCCGATACCATGCGCTGGCTCTTTACCAGCCACGTGCCCGAACAGAACCTCAACTTCCCGCGTATCCCCAGCGAGGAGGATATGGAGAAAGCGGCGCGGACGGGTCTGCCGGTGCGCCTGAGCGAGAAGTGGATGCTGGTACGCAGGACACTCGATAAAATCTGGAACGTCTACGGCTTCCTGGTCACATACGCCAATATCGATGGCTTTGATCCGACCCGCTACACGTTGCCAGTTGCGGAGCGCAGCGAACTGGATCGCTGGATTCTCTCTGAGTTACAGCAGACCGTTCGCACGGTCACGGATGGGCTAGAGCAATACGACAGTTCAAAGCCCGCGGCAACCGTCCAGGAATTCCTGGAGGATTTGTCGAACTGGTACCTGCGTCGCAGTCGCGAGCGTTTCTGGAAAACCGGCATGGACAATGACAAGGTGGCCGCGTACCTCACGCTCTATGAGTGCCTGACCACGCTTGTCACCTTGCTCGCGCCATTCATGCCGTTCGTGACGGAAGAGCTGTACCAGAACCTCGTTCGCAGCGTCAACGCGCAAGCCCCGGCCAGCGTTCACCTGTGCGACTGGCCGACCGTTCACGAAGAATTGATCGATGAAACGCTGACGCGCGAAACGCACCTGGTGATGCGCGTCGTTGGCCTGGGACGCTCGACGCGCGAGAAAGCGCAGATCAAGGTGCGCCAGCCCTTGAACGCGCTCTATGTGCGCGTCGCGAATCAGGCCGAGGAAGAGGCCTTGTTGCGTCTTCAAGAGCAGGTGCTTGAAGAACTGAATATTAAGCAACTCCACTTGATGAGCAGCGATAGTGACATGCTGGCGTATACGCTCAAACCACAGGTGAAAGTGCTTGGACCGAAATACGGCCCACTGGTGCAGAAAATCCTGGCAGCCTTCAAGGCGCTCGATGCGCGCGGAATGCAGGAAGCAGCCAGGAGCCTCAATGAGACAGGCATGTTGAGGTTCACCATTGACGGCCAACAGGTCGAGCTAACCAGGGATGAGGTTGAAGTGGTTGCCACCGCCCGCCCAGGCTTCGTCGCGGCGGAAGAGCATGGCTACGTCGTCGCGCTTGAGACGACGATCACGCCAGAACTGCGTGCAGAGGGCCTTGTGCGCGACCTGACACACTACGTTCAGGATATGCGCAAGAAGGCGGGCCTCAATATCGAAGATCACATCGAGCTGGCGCTGTACACCGACCAGGAACTGGCCTCGCTGCTCAATAGCTATAGGGCAACGATACAGGCGGATACGCTGGCTGATACGCTCGTAATCGAGACTAACCAGCTTCCTGAACACGTGCCTCACGAGGTCTACCGTGAACTCATTGCGCCAACTTCATTGAAGAAATTGGAGAACTATAGCGTCGAGGTGGTGATCGGTAAAACACGGTAACGCGGATGATCTTCGAGGGGAAGCGCTAACTCTTTTCGTTGATGGAAGGTGGGTCGCATGAGCATCTCAGGGGAAACAAGCATGCAGCAATGGAAGAAGGCATTGAAAGAAGCTGGACGCGTTTTTCTACTCAGTCGTTTATTGCTGCTCGTCATAAGCGCCATCACTATGTTTTCCCTGCGGGAGCTGCTGCCTTTCATCAAAAGCCAGAGCGCGGCGCTGCATACGCCCTACCAGAACATTCCTTACAGCGATGACCCCTCCAGCCTGAACGCCTTCTTCTTCTCCTGGTATCGCTGGGATGTGGCGCATTTTGTGGCCATTTCCGCCCAGGGTTACGCGGATAAATTAAATACGGCGTTCTTTCCGCTCTGGCCGATGCTCCAGTGGCCCGTCGGCCTTCTGTTCGGCGGGATATTCCCCGGCTCTTACTACATTGGCGGGCTGCTGCTTGCTAATCTCTGCTTTTACTGCGCGCTTGTCTTGCTCTACAAGTTGCTTATAGCGCATTTCGATGTTGCTATTGCCCGGCGCGCCCTCTTCTACATGGCCTTTGCGCCCTACGCGCTGTTTTTCTTCGCGGGCTATACCGAGTCATTGTTTGTGCTGCTGTGCATCGCCAGTTTTCTCGTATTGCAGGGAGGCCAGGCACGAAACTGGTGGTTCGCAGGATTGCTGGGGTTTCTCGCGGCTTTAACTCGTTCATCCGGCGTCTTTTTAGCGATCCCTTACCTGGTATTGTATGTGCAGCGCTTCTGGATACCTTCCGAGCGCGCCAGGTATACCTGGCGCACAAAGCTGAACGCCTTGATCCCAATTGTTTTGATTCCTATGGGCGTAATCGCCTATCTGCTTTACCTCTACTTTACCAAAGGCGATGCTTTCATTTTCAGCCTGGCCGAAAAAAATTACTGGAATCGCCACTTCAGCTTTCCCTGGACCACCGGCTACCTGGTGATCAAGGCCTTCTTCGTCGCTCCGTCATGGATTTACCTGTTGGAGCACCTGGTGTCTTTTGTTTTCACACTTCTTCCCCTACTTGTGCTGGGCTTTGGGTGGAAACGCATTCCATTGCATTATCGTCTTTTCGCGGCGACCTTAGCCACGTTCTCGTTGAGCTTTCCCTTAGAGGGCATCAGCCCCCTGCTTTCGCAGCCGCGCTATTTGCTGATTCTCTTCCCTATTTTCGTCATTTTAGGTATCTGGGGGAAAAGGAGGAGCTTCCATCAATGGTACTTCGCGTTTTCTCTCGCTTTTTTCATACTCTTTACTATCTCGTTTATCTGCAACCTGTGGGTCGCTTGAATTTCTGGAAATTCAGAGCTGCAAGCCGTCTTCACTGTTTCCACCGGTGCAAGTAGAGAATGTATTACCTTTCGGCCCTTGCGTATCCTGAGGACTTTCCTATTCGTCATAAACACAGTCATAGGAAATAGCGCCAATCCAGGTTGCCTGAGAAGATAAGGTCCTATCTGAATGCAAGTTGATAAAACCGTAGATGATAAAACTGCGCAAGTGCATAAAACTGCCTGGAAGGAGGCTGGGAAGGTCTTCCTTCTGAGTCGCCTCTTATTTTTCACCGCCACCTGTTTCAGCGTCTACGTACTCCCACAGCTTTCCGCTGGCTATGCGCAGCAACTGGGATACAACGTTCGCTGGAGGTTCTCGACGCCTGCCGTCAACCAGCTTGTTTTTTCCTGGCGGCGCTGGGATGTGAATTCTTTTCTCAACATTTCCTACTTCGGCTACAAACACACACCCGACGTGGCCTTTTTCCCGCTCTGGTCACTCGTTCAATACCTGGGAGGTCTTTTACTGGGAGGCATCTTCCCGAACTCATTCTATTTCGCTGGCTTGATACTCGCCAACATCCTGTTTTATTTTGTGCTTGTCCTGCTTTACAACTTGCTGTCCAAGGATTTTGACCTGGCGCTCGCGCGACGAGCTTTATTTATCCTCGCCTTCTCACCCTACGCCCTCTTCTTCTTTGCCGGGTATTCCGAACCGTTGTTCCTCGTCCTGTGCCTGTCGGTATTCTTACTGCTGCGGCGCGGCAGGCCAGCAGACTGGTGGCTTGCGGGAATTCTGGCATATTTAGCGGTATTGACCCGTTCATCGGGCATAGCTCTAGCGCTTCCCTATCTGGGAATGTTTTATTATCACTACTTGAGAGGGACCAGGCGCAGTGAGACAAGCTGGCGACAGAAACTGAGCGCATTTGCCCCTATCGCTTTCATTCCCGCGGCGATACTCACCTATATGTTCTACCTGTATCTAATTAAGGGCAGTCCATTGATCTTCCGCGTGGAAGAAGAAACCATCTGGTACCGCCAGTTCACATGGCCCTGGGATACAGTACGCTTGCTTATACATGCCTTCTCGGTTAACACATCTCTGATTATAGCAGACATCTTAGACGTGACATCTGTCCTGATCGCGCTTCTCACTTTGGCGCCAGGCTGGACGCGCATTCCCTGGCACTATCGCCTGTTTGCCATTGTGCTAGCAGTCTTCGCGCTCAGTTTCCCCGCGCATACGTTGGAGCCACTGACTTCTCAGCCGCGCTATATGATCTCGATCTTTCCGATTACCGTCATATACGCGGTATGGAGTAAAAACAAGTATTTCTACCGCGTCTTTATGGCGCTGGCGCTGGCATTCCTGGTGATCAATACCATATTCTTTGTAGGGAACTTCTGGGTTGCATGAGATAACGAACAGATTGGATGAGTATATGAGACGAAACTTGAATTACTGGAGGCAAAAATTCCCGAAATATTTACAGATGGGGCCATATGGTCTCGCAGCAACCGCGATTATCACCTTGTCCGTACTCTTTCGTGCGGTCCTGGTGGCGTTTCATTTTCCTGAGGTCAACAGTGACGAGGGAAAAATGGGTATAGCAGGGATGCATATCGCCTTCCAGGGACGGCATCCGATTTATCACTATGGTCAGGACTATTTGGGCGTACTCGAAGCCTATATTGCTGCTCCCTTTTTCCGTCTCTTTGGCATTTCAGATATTACGCTACGCATCGGCATGCTCATTCTCTTTGCCCTCTTCATGATTACCATGTACTGGCTAGCTAGCTTGCTCTACAGTAAACGCCTGGCGCTAGTAACATTGCTTTTGCTTAGTTTCGCTACAACTGATATGCTGATACAGCAGTTACGCGCCATAGGAGGCGCGATGGAGTTGATATTTTTTGGGGCACTGATGCTGGTCCTGGCTTATCGGCTGGCCGCGACTGCTGGTGTGCGACGACTCTGGCGCTATGTGATCTATGCCGCCTGGGGCTGGACAGCGGGAATCGCGCTCTGGGTACATATCCTGGTACTGCCATTTGTCCTGTGCAGCGGGCTGTTGATTCTCGTTTTCTGTTATCGCGAGTGGCGTTCACCGGCTATCCCCTGCTTGCTACTGGGTTTGCTTCTTGGCGGTTTTCTTTTGATCCCGGGTTACTCGGCGATCAATCACGCGCTGATTATGCAGAGTGGAGCGACCATATTACCCAATGTCAGTTCTTCTATCCTGAACAACCTCCCGCTTAAACAGCTTGTCAGCACCTTTCTCTGGGGCATTCCGCTGACAACCTGGTTTCAACCAGTCTGTTCAATATCTGATCTGCCCTATTTCGGTCCGGGCACCTCGTCAACCCTGTCGTGCAGTCTTCTCCAAGGGAGCTGGAGTACCGGCTACGTTCTCTTGCTGGGCACGGGACTGCTGCTGGCGGGCAGCGCGTGCTGGAAGCTTTGGAAGCAGCAACGCGCTCAGGGTGAGGCTTTTGCCACGGAAGAACAACAGGAAGTGGTCAGGCAATTTGCCCGTTTGATGCTTTTATTCATTGCGGTGCTGGTCATTTTCCTCTATGTTCGCAGTCCCCTCTCGGGGCTGAAACCCGTGAGCACACGCTATCTTGTCGGCTTGCTGGTCGCGACGCCAGGCATTCTCTGGCCGCTCTGGAGACTCACCGGTCTGGAAACGGCTCACCTGACTCTCAGAGGGACAACAAAATGGCTCAGCCGTGTGGCTCTTGTCCTGGTCACTCTGGTTATCCTGGCCTGTACGATCTGGACTGTTACTACTGTCCCGGCCGCTTACGCGGACGACCAGCAACAGATGCAGCTGGTCAACGACCTCTTGAAGCTCAAATTGACGCGAGTGTACCTGGAATACTGGACCTGCTATCGCCTGCTTTTCCAGAGCAAGGAACAGATCCTCTGTGCAAGTCCGCCCTATCCCTTGACTGTAGGTGGGGACCCTTATACCCCCGATGCGCGCGCTGTACAGCCCGATCCCAACGTCATCAACCCGAGGGTACCTTTTCTTTTCTCCGCCAATAGCTATGTCGAGATTGCAGAATTTGAGCAGTACAATAAAGAGCATGGGAAGCACTTTCAGAAGTATACTCTGGATGGTATGGTACTCTATATTCCGATGCTAACAGGGTGAAAGCTCAACTTATTGGGCATTACTGGGTGGGATGAATATTCTCTTGTCCTCTCTTGCATCATTACCTACAATAGGTAGCCTATGAATACAACGACGCCTCAGGACACTCAACGGAACTCGGTAAAGGAGCGATTTCACAACAGTTCAATGGTCTCATGACTATCGATATAATTGTGCAGGGAGATACTTTTACCTTCTACCTCAACGGAGATAGACAAGGGCAGGCTATCAGCAAAACCTATCCTGGTGGGACAAACGGGCTTGCTGTAGATGTGGGAGCGGATGTATTCTTAAGTAATTTCGCCATTTACGCGCTGAAATAGTATCGAAATTACACGAAGAAAGCAGACTTATGCAACTTCCAGTGATGACCAGGCAGCTTGCCCGTCGTATTCAGAAGGTACTCACGGCTTCGCAACTGAATGGGATGGTATACCTGCAACAGCAGGCGGGCAATCCCTATGACATTCAGATCAAGCGTTTCGGTAATGCTACCGCGTACATGGCTCGTGCCATCGCCTCGGCAAAATGGTGGAACCGGGTGATCAATATGGAAGAAGAGGATGCTGTTTACCTCGACGATATACTGGAATTTTTCCGCACGTCGCGGCAACCCTTCAACATAGACATGGACCCGACGGTATTTACTGATACTCTCAGTAAGCTGTTAACGGAACGAGGACTTTACCCAACCGTCAATGGCACTGTTTTGTATGGACTACCACAGACAGATGAATTAACCCTGCCTCCCGATGTCA
>WNGL01004120.1_pt1 | contig 26301 bp, 18 predicted proteins | sample 5400591 | NCBI WGS metagenome assembly WNGL01 (sample SAMN13153377, study PRJNA577476) | soil metagenome | isolation source: 80 cm soil or saprolite under Garry oak tree replicate 1 | place: USA:California | collected 2016-06-15 | reverse complement strand
GAACTCGGCCACCTCGTCCTGCACAGCGAACACCGCGTCCCGCACGGCCCCGACGCCGAACAGGAAGCCAACCGCTTCGCCGCCGCGTTCCTCATGCCCCGCGCCAGCGTCCTGGCCCACGGTCTGGCGAACGCGAGCATCGACCGGATCCTGGCCGCGAAACAGACCTGGCGGGTCGCCGCGATGGCGCTGACCCACCGCCTGCACGAACTCGACCTGCTCACCGACTGGGGTTACCGCACCGCCTGCGTCGACCTGTCGCGGCGCGGCTACCGCACCAGCGAACCCGGCGGCATCACCCGGGAGACCTCACCGCTGCTCGACAGCGTCCTGCAGTCCGTGCGGGCCGACGGTACCGGTCCCGCTGATATCGCCCGCGACCTGCACCTCACCGTCGCCGAACTCAACCGCCACGTCTTCGGACTCGTACCCACCGCCATCGACGGCGGAGCCGCGCTCACCCCACCCAGGCGACCCAAGCTGACCCTCGTCGCCGACTGAACCGCCCAATCGCGGCGGTTGGCCCCCTCGACCAATCGGGGCCGGAGCCGGCCGCTGCCAACAATGGTGCGATCTTCTGCGCCGAGGTAGCTCCGCCGCGACCGGATGAGACCTGTACCGACCACCCCGGCGCCTCACGAGTCGGGCCGCCCGCGCGCCCGACCACTGCCGGTCCGCGAGATCGGAGCCGCGTCTCGTGCAGGTGACCTGGGTGCGGTGGTGATCGACGGCGTCGGGACCGTGCAGCTGCGGTGGCGGCAACCCTGGCCGCCGCTCTGGGCAGGCGGCAGTTGCCCCACGCTGCGGCGATTGCGGCCGGCCGCGTGCGGACGCGACGCGGCGAGAGGTAGGGTGGCCGAGCCCTGAAATGCCGCACCCGCACCTCAAGGAGTGCACGATGGTCGACGCGCAGCCGCGGTGTCATGGTTGCGGCGCGCCCGTTGGTGAGCAGCACGATCGGGTCTGCGATGTCGCTCGATGTCGTGCCACGGGCCTGCAGTGGGACTCGTGTGATCACACATCGATAGCGCCGGTGCCGCATGAGCCCGATGTGTGGACCGGTCGGTGGCCGGGTGAGGACGACTGCGAGCGACTCGGCTGGTTCGCGCGGCTGGAGCCGGGCCAGGGGTGGGTGCCATGCGACCCCGATGCCCCAGGCGCGCAACCCGACATCAATCGCCTGTACGCCGAGGCCGAGTGGGATCCGATCACCGGTCACTGGACGCCGAAGGTCCAGACCCGGTAGAGGATCGCCGCGAGCGCCCCTCCTACAAGGCTGCACCTGCGATCCCGGCAGTCGATAGGACGGCCTTGCCCAGTGGCATCGCAACCCCACACGCCGTGCGGTCGCCCTCTGCCCTCGCCACGAAAATTGGGGAAACTACAGCCGCCACGTAACTCGATCTCCGACAGTTTTTTGGGTAACGTCAGCCGCGACGGCGGCTCAAACTACACGACGGTAGTTCAGGCTGGTCGGCCAGTTTACGAATCGGGGAGGGGCACGCGATGGGGGAACCACGGGCTGTCGTCCTACTCAGCGGTGGGCTGGACTCGACTACGGTGTTGGCGATTGCCCGCGCTGAGGGCTTTGATCCTTATGCTCTGAGTTTCCGCTACGGGCAGCGCCACACCGTCGAACTGGAAGCGGCGGCCCGCGTCGCGGACGCCTACGGCGTGCGTCGCCACGTGATCGCCGACATTGACCTGCGAGTGTTCGGGGGGTCCGCCCTAACCGATGACGCCATCGGCGTGCCCCACCACGCCAGCGTCGAGGAGTTGGCCTCAGACATTCCGATCACCTATGTGCCGGCCCGGAACACGATCTTCCTGTCGTTCGCGCTGGCCTGGGCGGAAACGCTGGGCGCGGCGGATGTGTACCTCGGGGTCAACGCCCTGGACTACAGCGGCTACCCCGACTGCCGACCGGAGTACATCGAGGCCTACGAGCGGATGGCGAACCTGGCCACCAAGGCCGGCGTGGAAGGCACCCAACGGCTGAAGATCCACACGCCGTTGATCGCTCTGACGAAAGCGCAGACCATCCAGCGGGGTCTGGAACTCGGGGTCGACTACGCGCTGACCCACAGTTGCTACGACCCGGTCGACGGGCATGCGTGCGGCACATGCGACTCCTGCCTGCTACGCGCGCGTGGCTTCGCGGAACTCGGTCGGACGGATCCGGCGCTGGCACCGGTCAGCTGACCGTGTACCGGGTCAAGGAGATCTTCTACACACTGCAAGGCGAAGGCAGCCACGCCGGCCGCCCCTCGGTGTTCTGCCGATTCACCAGCTGCAACCTGTGGACCGGACACGAACGCGACCGGCACCGCGCGATCTGCCAGTTCTGCGACACCGACTTCGTCGGCACCGACGGACCCGGCGGCGGACGCTTCGCCACAGCAACCGAACTCGCCGCCGCCGTCGCGAAAACCTGGCAGGGACTCGACCATCCCCGAAGCCGCCGCTACGTCGTGTGCACCGGCGGGGAGCCGCTGCTGCAACTCGACAACGCTGCGGTGAACGCGTTACACGGCGAAGGTTTCGAGGTCGCGATCGAGACCAACGGCACCCGGAGCGCACCGGAGGGCATCGACTGGATCTGCGTGAGCCCCAAGGCCGGCGCCGACCTCGTCCTGACCAGCGGCGACGACCTGAAACTCGTGTATCCGCAACCGGCGGCGATGCCCGAGCGGTTTGAGCACCTAAACTTCGGCAGGTTTCTGCTGCAGCCGATGGATGGGCCGGACCGGGAGGCGAACACGGCCGCGGCGGTGGCCTACTGCCTGGAGCACCCGCAGTGGCAGTTGAGCCTGCAGACCCACAAGTATCTGGGGATCGCCTAGTGGAGATCTTCCGCGAGTTCACCTTCGAAGCCGCGCACCGGCTACCGCAGGTGCCGCAGGGCCACAAATGCGCCCGGCTGCACGGCCACTCCTACCGACTCGAGGTCCACGTCCAGGGTGAGGTCGACCCGGCCCTGGGCTGGGTGATGGACTTCGCCGACATCAAGGCGGCCGTCAAGCCGGTGATCGACCAACTCGATCACTACTACCTCAACGAGGTGCCGGGCTTGGAGAACCCGACCAGCGAGAACCTTGCCCGCTGGGCCTGGGACAGGCTGACCGACACCCTGCCCCTTTCGGCGATCGTCGTGCGTGAGACCTGCACCTCGGGATGCGTCTACCGGGGCGAATCATGACCCTCATCGACGTCCAAGCACTGCCCGACACCCGCGGCGTCAACCTTGACGAGGTCGGTGTCGAAGGGCTCCGCTATCCGGTACTGGTCTGCGACGGGCAGGGCAACAAACGCGACACCGTCGCCACGATGACGATGTCAGTCGATGTCGCCAGCGAGGTCAAGGGCGCACACCTGAGCCGTTTCGTCGAGGTGCTGCACGAATGGCGTGATCAACTCAGCGCCACCAGCCTAGTGCTGATGACTGATGACCTACGCCGCCGGATGGGCAGCGACCGGGCCACCGTCACCGCTGCGTTCGTCTACTTCCTGCAGCGGCAGGCACCGGCGACCGGGGCCGTGTCGTTCATGGACTACCCCTGCACAGTCACCGCCACCGTCGGACAGGCCGCAACCGTGGTGCGACTACGGGTAGAGGTCGCGGTGACCAGCGTGTGCCCGTGCAGCAGGGCGATCAGCGACCGCGGCGCCCACAACCAACGCGGCCGGGTCACCATCGACGTCGAACTCGCCGACCCGGATGGCGGCCTGTGGATCGACGACCTGGTTGACGTCGCCGAACGCTCCGCATCCTCCCCGCTGTACGCGCTGCTGAAGCGGCCCGACGAGCGGCACGTCACGATGGCCGCCTACGACAACCCGGTATTCGTGGAGGACATGGCCCGCAACGTCGTTGTCGCCCTGCAACACGACCGCCGAGTCGCGCGTGGCAGCGTGCGGGTCGTCAACGACGAGAGCATCCACAACCACGCCGCGTACGCCCAGGTCTCCTGGACCGCCGCTGAGGAAGGATGTTGCGATGCCTAAAGCAGCTGCTGACGGGCCGTTGCACATCGTGGTGACCTGCACCAACCGCAAACGGCACGCTGTGCCGCCGCAGCTTCGCCTCGGCGACCTCAACCACCGGCGACCGGCCGACCGGTTCGCCGCCTGGACCTCCAGGCTCAGTAGTAGCGCCCACCCCCGGTACCCGGCCGTCGACCTGTACGCCGGGGAACACTGGCAGGCTGAGGCATACCAACGCGCGTGCGGCGACGATCTGATCACCGCCGCGGCCCTCCTCGACCACGACGCACTGTCGGTGGTCGGGCCACCCGACGCCCTCCCCCAACTGGCGGACGTACTGGTGCCGGTCACCGCCCCGTTGCGATACACCGTCGGTGGAAGCCTGCAGGCCCTCAACGTCCGTGTCACCAAACATCTGCTCGAGCACGGCACAGGCAGCGGCCGGACGGCACTGCGTGCAGCTGCGGTTGCCGCAGTGCCGGCGAACACGCCCGCCGCCCGCGCGGCCGGGCAGCGGATGTCCGACGCTGAGGTCCACGCCTACATTCGGGCGCAGTCACTCACGAGGAGCGCCACACAGCTGCTGCGCCAGTTGCGCGACACGGGCCGCTCGTGTGAACAGGGACGCTTCGGACGCCTGCACGCCGAGGTACATCAGGAGGCGAACCGGCCATGACCGAGAACCCAGAACTGGTCCGACGTGCCCTCAAGCTCGTCCAGACCGCCGGCCACCCCCTCTACCTGTTCACCCTGACCGCCGCGGAAGTACTCCAGGTTGCCGACGTGTCGCGAGTCAGCCGCGACGAGGCCGGCACGCTCATCGGCTACCAACGCCCCGAGGTGCACAGCCACGTCCAGGACATCATCGACTACCTCGACAGCGACCCGGTGATCTTCCCCAACGCGATCATCATGGCGTTGTCATCGACGGTGAAGTTCGTCGGAAGCCGCGGCCCCAACACCACCGACGGACTCGCCACCTCTGGCACCCTCACGTTGCCACTGCCCAGTGGTGGTCAACCGAGACCCGCATGGATCGTTGACGGCCAGCAACGCGCCCTGGCCCTATCGCGCGCCTCCCGCACCGACCTCCCAGTTCCGATCACCGCGTTCGTCGCCGACGCGATCAGCCTGCAACGCGACCAGTTTCTACGCGTCAACAACACTAAGCCCCTGCCACGCAGCCTCGTCACCGAACTGCTGCCCGAAGTCGACAGCCCACTGCCGACGCACCTGACCGTCCGCAAGGCCCCGTCGTTTCTCTGCGATCGGCTGAACAACGATCCGAACTCCCCCTTCTATCGCATGATCAAACGCGCGTCCACCAGCAGGAAGGACGCCGCCCGCGCGGTCATCGCAGACAACAGCGTCGTCCAGATGCTTCATGAGAGCTATACGCATACAGGCGGCTGCCTGTACCCGTACCGCAATCTCAGCACCGGTGATACCGACGTCGACGGTATCCACCACGCGTTGTGCGTCTACTGGAGCGCCGTACGCGACGCCTTCCCCGACGCCTGGGGCAAGCCCGCATCGGACAGCCGGCTCATGCACGGCGCTGGAATCCGTGCGATGGGTCGACTCATGGATCGGGTGCTGGGCACCATCGATGTCCAGCGACCCGATGCCACCGCGGAGATCCGCAAACACCTGGACCTGGTTTCCCCGCACTGCCGATGGACGTCGGGCACCTGGGACGAGAGCGGCCTGCGTTGGGATGCGGTGCAGAACATGCACGGCCACATCCAGAAGCTATCGAACTACCTCATCCGTGCCTACCTCGCCGCCAGGACCAACATCCGATGAGGTTCTTCTTCCCCGACAGCCAAGACCAGGTCGACCCCGGCTTCGACTTCGTCACCGAGGAGCGAGACCCGTACCGGGTTCGCCAACGCGACGACCTCTACGCCCACGAGGTCCTCGACCCGCCCCCCTTCCACGGATTGCTCGTGTCCAAAGCCATCGTGGACGGCTACTCTGACGGCAGCGCCGGTAAGTACACCGCGGCGCAGCGGCTGCGCCTGTACCGCGAGCACGCCCGTAAGTTCTTCCGCCTCGACCACGCGCGGGGACCGCTGAAGATCATGGGCGACTGCGGGGCCTTCTCCTACGTTGACGACCCGGAGCCCGCCTACAGCGTCGATGAGGTCATCGACTTCTACGATGGGTGCGAATTCGACTACGGCATCTCCGTCGATCACGTCATTTTCAACAAGAATCCTCTTGCGGCGACGGTCCACCGCGACGATGAGGAACTTGCCAAGTGGCGTGAGCGCCAGGATCTGACACTGCGGCTGGCCAACGACTTCTGGAAGCGGTGTAAAGACCGCCGGGTTCGCTTTGAGCGCCTGGGCGTCGCGCAGGGATGGAGCCCGCAGTCCTATGCCGAGTCAGTCGAAGCGCTGCAGCGCATCGGATACCGCCGGATCGCGATGGGGGGCATGGTTCCGTACAAGACGCCTGAGATCGTCGCGTGTCTGCGGGCCGTCGACGATGTCCGCCACCGCAACACCCAACTGCACCTGCTCGGGATCAGCCGCTGTGACGACATCCCCACCTTCGCCAGCTACGGAGTTACCAGCTTCGACAGCACCTCACCCTTCCTGCAGGCGTTCAAGGACGACCGCGACAACTACTACACCTTCGACAGCACCTACGTCGCGCTACGGGTACCCCAGGTCGAAGGAAACCTCAAGCTACGCAAGCGGATCCTGGCCGGGGAAATCGACCAGAAGATCGCGATCGTTCTCGAACGCGCAGCGTTGCGGCTGTTGCGCCAGTACGACGCGGGCACCGCCACCCTGGATGAGACCTTGCAGGCCCTGCAGGACTACAGCTACCTCTGCGACGGCAAAGCCAACCGTGGCGAGGCATATCGGCGCACGCTGCGCGACAAGCCATGGCGTGACTGCCCCTGTGAAATATGCCGAACCATCGGCATCGACATCGCCGTGTTTCGCGGCACCGAACGCAATAAACGGCGCGGCTTCCACAATCTGTATGTCTTCAGGCAGCGTCTACGCGCCCAACTTGGAGAGGACCCATCGTGACGCGGGCACATGCCACCACGACAAGGACCACCCGGCGGCAACAGTTGCGCCTGCCCGCCCTCGAAATCCGACAGGGCCCGAACCGGCGCATCTATACCTTTGCCATCGACGGCAAACAGGTCGGTGACATCGCCGCGGTCGCCCGAGTCCGCCGTGACGACCAGACCCGGTTGCACGGCTACCAACGGCCGGAGAGTCTCGCGCACGTCGCCGCGATCCGCCGCTACCTTGACACCGACCCGAGCCCCCTGCTGCCCAATGCCATCGTCATCGCGTTTGACGAACGCGTCCGCTTCCACGCGGACAAGACCACCGACGAACGGCCCGCGTTCGTTCGCTCAGGCACCTTGATCATCCCTATGGTTCCCGGCGACGACCCGGACAAGCCCGGGTTCATCGTGGACGGTCAGCAGCGCGCCGCGGCGATCCGTGACGCCATGCTCGAAGAATTTCCCATCTGCGTGACCGCGTTCATCGCCGATACCCATGCCGATCAACGCTCGCAGTTTATTCTGGTCAACTCGACCAAGGCCCTGCCCAAGGGCCTGATCCACGAGTTGCTGCCCGAGGCGTCCGGGGCGCTGCCGGTGCCGTTGATGGTGCGCCAGTTGCCCGCCACTCTTGTGGAACGGCTGAACTTCTCCAAGTCCTCGCCGCTGCGTCACATGATCCAGACACCAACCAACCCGCAGGGCATCATCAAGGACAACTCGATGTTGCGGATGTTGGAGAACAGCCTCAGCGACGGGGCACTCTACGCCTACCGCGGCGACACCACCGGCCCCAACTTCGGCTACATGCTCACCATCCTCGACAACTTCTGGGGCGCGGTGGCTGAGGTGTTCCCCGATGCCTGGAAGAAGCCGCCGCGCCGCTCTCGGCTGATGCACGGCGCGGGCATCATCGCCATGGGCTATCTGATGGATGAGATTTCGCACGCACGTGGGACCGCCGACGAGGTCGTTTCGGCGTCAGAGTTCGCCGCACACCTGAAGTCGATCGCCGATGACTGCCATTGGACCGATGGAGTCTGGCCGTTCGATGACGGGGACCGAGCCTGGAACGACATCCAGAACACCTCGCGCGATATCCAGCGCTTGTCGGACTACCTCCAGGCGCAGTATCGACGCGCCCAGGCTTCTCCGGTGGCGCGTCGTGGCCGCCGTGGGAGGTCGTGAGACGGCTGGCGTCACACGCCGCTGTCGGCGACATGTCCGTCGCGCGCAGGGGTGGTGTGCTCCCGAAGCCATCCCTCCGCCGCTTCGATCATGGAGGTGGAGCCCTTGCCGGCCGCGTAGCGTATCGGCGCGGTCGGGCGTGCCGCTTTGAGGGCGTCGGTGGCGGCGTGCGTGGCGGCGCGGTCCATGACGACGAACAGGTCCGCGGTCCGCGCGGCGATGCGCAGCGCTTCGGTGGCCACATGATCAGCACAGACCAGAATTTCAAGGCCCGGGTGCCGTTCGCGCAGGATCTTGGCCGTGCGGTCGAGGGCCTGGACCTGGAGGGAGTACAGGGCGATCCGTGTGCCGGGGCTGATCGCGCCCGTAGGCTCAGCGTCGGTGGCGGCCGGTGGGGGGATGTCAATGGTGAGCCCGAACGACGGGGCGAGGTCGAGGGCCACGGCGAGCGCCGATGATGGAATGCGTGGCGCGTTGTGGGGGCCGATCCGTGACAGCATCGGCACGGCGAACTTGTCGAGGCTGTTGGTGTCGTCGGTACGGTAGGCGATGAGTTGTTCGAGCAGGTCGAGGCCGGTCGGTAGATCGGCGTCGGTGAGGAACGGATCCCAGCCGGCACGCAGCAACTCGACGACCTCGTCGAACATTTGCACACCGAGGCCGAGTTCGACCAGATCGCCAGCGAGCTGCACGATCCTTGCCGCCCGGTGCCGGTCACCGGTGCTGTCGTGGTACGCCCACAGTTCCAGCACGCTGTAGCCGAGCGACCGAATGTCGACTACCGCCGCGTCGCTGGCCTTGAGGTCACGGAACAGATCGATGCACAGGTCGACTCCCGGGGAAAGGCGCTCGGGCCCATCGCCGGATGTGACCATACGGATCGCCTGGCAGGCGGCGTCTGTGCCGCCCGGCATGCGCAACTCGGCTAGGCCGGTGCGCTCGATGGATGCGACATGCTGAGCCAGACGGTGCGGGGTGATCGACATCGAGAACAGTTCGACGAGTTTCTGCGGCAGTGTCGCCGGGTCGATCTGGCTGTCCAGTTGCGGCGCTGCGTTGAGGGCACGACGCATCGCGTCGTCGCCATGGTGCGCGCGGTGTCGCTCAAGCAGGGCGATGGCTTGAGCGGTGTAGGTGTGTGACACCGCCTCTAGAACCGCAGGAAGGTCAACGAGGTCGCAGGGCAGTTCCGAGAGGAGGTCGACGGCGGCGTCGAAGCGTCCCGCCTCGATTGCCTCCTTCGCCCGGCGACGCACCTGCTCGGTCGTCGATGTGGTGGACTCGACGGCTTGAACGGGATCCGCACCGAGCAGCGAGGCGATCGTCGGATCGGTCAACCATCCTGCCGCCGCGAGTCGTTGCCTCAGCATCGCGAGCGGTTCGCCGGCGACGAGCGCCCAGAGCGTGTAGTACCGAGCGCCGGCTACGGAGCGGATGACGGAGACGGAGCTGATGAGACCGTTGAAACGAGTCGCGAGCGGCCCGAATGCCTCCAGGTCCGGGACGTCGGGCAGCATCGACATGGCCAGGCGCGCGAGCGCGTCGGAGGCCAGGCTCGGCCGGGAAAGCCTCAGCAGCGTATCGAGCGCCGGGTGTTCTTCGAGTTCCTCCCAACGTTCAAACGCGGCGAGAACTTGGACTTGTAGGAACAGCCTGTTCGCCTCGGACACGCGATGATCAGCAGCAAGGATCGAGTAGGCCTCGCGCGCCGCCTCTTCGGCTCCGGCGGCGCAGGCGTCGGTGAGGTCGCCGATTAGTCGGCCGATGGGCAGCGAGATTCGTGCCTGCCGCCGTGGCGCGGAAATGATCGACTTCAGCAGGGTCTGGATGGATTCCAGCACCACCTTGCGGGCGCCATCAGCCACGCGGAACCGGTAGACGTGGCGGCTGTCGCCGGCGAACGCGACCGCCGACCGTTCGAGTGGATCGCTGGTTCCGCCGCGCACGCTTTGACCGTCAAAGTCGGTCCAGGTGGTCCCGATGTGGGACTGCAACAGTTCACGCAGTGCGCGTGACTGTTCCGGGCTGAACGCGAGGGCGAAGTAGTGCGTGGTGCCGTCGATGAGCGCGGGCAGCACGATCGGATTGGCGGGCTGCGCGGCGAGGAGTTCACCGGCGGTCGCGATGAGACGATCCAGCGCGGTGATGCCGCTGTCGAGGCGTAGCCCGTTCGGCGGTGCGAAGAACGTGTCTCGGAAGGACGGCCAGCGCTGGAGTACCGTTTCGGTCATATCGATCATGCGAATAGGCTCATCAACTCGGTGGTGACCGCCGCTACGTGAGCCGGGTCGGTGGACACGGTCACCAGTTCGCCGTTGATCTCGATGCCGCGGTACGTGAGGTTCATCGAACCGTGGACGATCCAGTCGTCGCCGGCGATCGCTTTCTCATGATCGAGAACCTTGTCCGGGTCATGCGAGGACTGGCGCGTGTGAAGCCGAGTACTGGTCCCATCGCGGCGTGCGGCGTCTTTGAGGCGGTCGACGAAGCCGGTCTCCCGGGGGCCTGGGCCACAGTGCAGGTAGACGGTCGTCTGCTGTTCGAGCAGGGTACGCAGGACCGCGGACAGACGGATGACACGCGCTCCCCAGGTGGAGTTGAGGACGCTGAAGCGTCCGCCCCGGTTGTCCAGGACGGGCACGTCGCTGATCCAGGGCGAGGTGATGAGCAGTCGGCGGCCAGGTGCGAGCAGTTCACTGACGATGAGGCCCTGCAACGCCTCTCCGATGAGGCGATGTGGGCGGGCAGCGAGCCGGTGAATGTAGCGGGTGCTCACTGCGGCGACTCCTCCAGTGACACGTCGACGCTGAGTAGTCCATCACGGCGTGCAGCCGCTTCAACGTGCGGATGCACGTGCAACCAGCCGAGTTCGATCGGGTTGGCGACGAGATACTGAAGCGCCTGCTTGAGGCGGACGCGGTCATCGCTCGCCGAGATGAGACGGCAGCGCCCAGACGTCGCGATCCGTTCGGTCAACTGTCGGGGCCACTGTCGATCGTCGACGTCGATGTCGGCGATCGGGTCGGGCAGGGTATCCAGCACCAGCGTCCGTTCGGTCATGGGGGCTTCGTTCACGAATCGGTTTGATGCTACGAGAGACTGGGCACGCCGGGCTTCGGCGCTGGGCCACAGCAGACCTTGCAGCACGGATCGCGTCCACTGCTCGCTTGAGTCGTTCGCTTCCGGAACAGCCTTGGCTAGTCCAGCGCGGATCTCGGGGTCGGCGGCCAGGGTCATGCAGATGCTGCGGTGGTCGATCGCGAACCCGGCGCGCGATTCGACGTCTTCCCAGCGGGCTAGGCAGTTTCGAAGGAGATCGTCGGACATCTGGGACGACCCGGCGCGGAAGACGCGGCTTGCCAGGGTCGTGACGGTCGCGTGCGCGGGACTGACGCCGTAGGCGGCGAGCACCGCGAGCACCTGCTGCCAGGCGGTGAGCCTTTCGCCTGCCGCAGACCGGAACCGCTGCGCGGCGTCCGCGACGTCCGGAACGCTGTCGAGCAGCGTGAGGGTGTCGCGCAGCGACCGGTCGACTTCCTCAAGGTCTGAGGGCTGCAGCGCGGCGACGACGAGATAGTCGAATTGTCGTGGATCTTTACTGATCCGGCTGGTCAACGCCTCCAGCATCCCGCCGCCGCCGATCGTGGAGTCGCTGAGGACGAAGACCGCCGTCGGGCCATCCTCGACGGGGTCGACGTCGATGACGCTGTCGAGGTCCGCGTCGAAGTCAGGGCAGATCTGCTGCGCGGCGGCCTGCCACGCCGCGGCCATTGTCTGGACGTATCGGGTACGCAGCCAGGCGAGCCAGGTGTCATCGGGTTCGGTGATCAGCAGGCGGGTCGTCTCGGCGATCGCGCGTGCGGTGTGGGCGTCGGTCAGTGCGTCGAGCACCCGTAGCTGCTGCGGACTCAGGGCCTGGTCGTCGGACTCGTCATCGTCGTCGTCACCCAGACCGATGACGCCCTCGCTGAGCAGGCCGGCGACGAGTCCTCGCCACTGCGCTGCGGGTATCGCGGACAAGTCGACCGGATCACCGCTGTCGCGGATTGCCACGGCGGCCGCGGCGACGACGGACTCCGCGATGTTGCTCGACAGGAACGGATCAACCCGCAGGTCGTGCAGACGGGTCCGAAGCCGGTCGACGAAGAAGTCCCGCCGCAGTTGGCGCAGGCGTTTGCCCGATCGGTGAACTCCGAACTCTGCCAGCGTCTGCGGCACAACCACGGTGATGACCTGCGCGTCGACCGTCGCCTCGTACCCGACGGCCGCTGGTTGGCCTTGCCAGGTGAAGCCGTTGGTGAGCTGTTGTCGTCCACCGGGCCGCCGCACTGTGTTGGCTGAGGTGTCGGTCGCGTATCGCCACGTCCGTAGCGCGCCCCGACCGGTGTGCAGATATGCCTGCACCGCGACCACGCCGGTCACGAGCGGGCCGGATCGGGGCCGGGTGACATCGATGGCGCCGGCGGGAGCCTGCCGTTGGACCCGCCAGCGCAGCCGGCCGTTCGACGAGGACTGCACGTTGCGCTCGGGTACCCGCGGTGCGGTAATCAGCGGGCGCACCAACGGAATGGCTTGCTCGTCGCAGGGCACCTCCGCGATCACCTGGCCGCTTCGAGCCAGACCGTCTTCCAGCGCGATCGGCGTGCCGTCGGGCGCGGGTTCGATCCACAGGCCACGGCCGCGCTCGACGGCCCACCGCATCGTGACCTTGCCGGGTGCCAGTTCGTTGAGCGCCATGTGTACGGCGATCGACTCACGTGCCGCGTCGTCGTAGCCGCTCGGCGGGTCGATCGCCACCTCGGGAAGGCACAGGTCACTGAACAGGGCCTTCGGAATGAACTCAGGCAACGGCGAGTCTTTGACCCATTTTTCACCCTCGGCATCCACCTCGCCGTCGTGGTAGGCGGCCCACTTGCTGAGCAGCCGGCGTCGTGCGGTCGGCACCGCGTCCAGCAGCAGCGAGCGCGGCTGCTCCCAGCACACGGCGTCGACCTCCTCTGCTGATAGCCGCAGCGACGACCCGATGAATGCCATCAGATCATGGCGTTCAGGGCCGCCGTTCATCACTCGGGTGAGCAGGTCGGCTACCTGCACCCGCAGTTCGGCATGGTCATTGTCGGGCTTGATGAACACCTTGCGCATCGTTCGTCCGTTGTCCCGGCGGGCAGAAACGTTGAGTCGGGTTGCGGCCCAGTCGATCAGGCACATCGCCGCCTGCATCTTCCGGACAGATTGGTTGCCCAGAGGCAGGCGCTTGTCGGGAAGCGCCGGCGCGAGAAGTGTCTCGTAGTCCTGGTACGCCATCCGATCGCGTCCGAAGTCCGACAGCACGACTATGGTCCATGGCCGCTGGGTTTGCGTACGCCCGGCTCGGCCCCGCCGTTGCAGGAACGACGCGACGTCGCGAGGAGCCTTATGCTGCAGGACCGCGCCCACGGTCGGGTCGTCGAAACCCACCTCGAGCGACGAGGTGGTGATGACGATGTCGGCCGCGACGCTGACACCTGAGTCCTGCGACGACGTTCGACCGATGGCCAACACGCGATCCTCGAAGCCGAGTTGCTCGGCCATCCACCACTGTTGGCCGTCCGCATCTCGACTGGGCCAGTCGACCACGGGACCATCCCGCTGCGCGGCCCGGCTCATACGCAGTCCGGCAAGCGCGAAGCCGTTCGCTCGACGTTGGCCGGTCTCGGTGAACCCCTCGGCATCCAGAACCTGGCGGAAGAGCCGGTTGACCAGGTCGAGGTTGTCGCAGAAGGCGAAGACGCGGCTTCCGTAGGCGCCGAGGGCAGTGGGCCCGGCGTCAAGTACTCGCCGGATCAGCATCAGCGACTGGATCGTCGTTGACAGCAGGGCAGTCTGAGGCCCCGGGTCGCCACGGAGCACGACCTGGTATTCACGGCCGTGCGACGCCATGTGGTCTTGGTGGGGCTGAACATTGACGACCATGCCGTCGCCGAGCCCGCATAGGTCGGCAAAGAAGCGATCCGCGTTGGCGAGCGTCGCGCTGAGGCCGACCCACGTCGTCGGGCGCCCAAGCAGGCGGCGCCATCGTCGCAGGAGGTAGGCCACCTGGGCCCCGTCGGTCCCTTCGTAGGTGTGTACCTCGTCGAGGAGGACCAACCCGGGTCTACTGCGGGCCGTCGGGCCTACGCCGAACACGTGCATGCTCCAGCCGTCGCTCAGTGAGCGGTTGAGCATCTCCGTCGTGGTGAACAGAAGGTCGGGCGGACGACGCTGCATCGAAGTCCGGGTCAGTATCACCTCGTCGTCAGCGACGACGTCGCCGCAGGTCGCACAGGTCAGTCGTTCGCGTGGCGTGGCATGGTCGGCGAAGCGCCAGACGAGGTCACCGCCGCAGCGGTCGTCGCCGACCCTAGCGGGGCAGGTGAGGAACGGACAGACCCAGCCCGCGGCAGATCGCCGCCAGGAGCGGTCGGGGGGCCAGCCTTTGGCGATATGGGTCGCAGTGACCCTGGTTGGAGTGTTGCCGAAGTAGGCGCCGATGCGGATCGCCCGCCCGCCCGCCGCACGCAGCCGTCGAGTCTCGTCCAACGCCGACGCGAGTTGGTCTTTCAGCAACTCGTTGCGCGGGTAAATCGCCACGACGCCGACCCCTTGCGATGTTGCCGGTCGGGTGGCCAGATATGTCAGCGCGGGCAGGTAGAACGCGAGGGTCTTGCCGCTGCCGGTGCCGGCGCTGACAACGACGCCCCGGTCACGGCCGGCCATCGCGGTGAACACCTCGACGGTGGAGTCGAGTTGGAAGACTGACAGTTTGCGGTCGCCGAGGATCCGCCCAGCGGCCTCGATCTGGGCGCTGGAGATCCGCTGAGCGGTCAGCTGCGCCACGACAGTGTCGGCGGTGAGATCTCGTTTCGGGAAGCGCCGAGGTTCGTGACGGAAGCGGAAGTCGGCCACGAGGCGAGGGGCGGCCTGCCAGGGCCTGCCACGGAACTGCTGGCGCAGATGGGACATGAGCCGCATGGTCTCGGCCATCCGGGTCCGGTACTCGTTGGGCCACGTTCGGTCCAGCTCGAAGACCAGGCCGTGCTGCAGCAACTGTTCAAGTACTTCGTGGGGATCGTGTGACGTCGCGGCCGCACCGATCTTTTCGATGATGCGGTCCTCTGGCCAGCTCTCGTCAGTCAGACCCCAGACGAGATTGCGGGACTCGTCGTCCTCCAGAGTGTCGAGTACGCGCAGGAGAACGCGGGGGTCGACGTCTACCACTTTCGTACCTCGTATCCTTCGCCATGACCATCGGTGTCGAGCCAATCGCGCACGGCGGCGGTGACCAAAGACCACGGCGCACCGGTACTGGTGGCGGCAGCCTCGACGAATGCCTTGATCTCAGGCGGAAGGCCCGCTATGGCCCGTGTGAGATCCTTGCGTACCCCGTCCCAGTCCGCCGCCGACTGGCGCCACCGGTCGATGGCTGCCGGAAGGTCGCTGGGTTGCCCGTTGAAACGCTGCGACAGGGAACTCTGGATCTTACGGATTCGCGCGTGCAGCGACTCACTGCCGGGCAAGGTCGCGATCGGGCTTTCGAGGTCGGAGGGTGTCAGGCGGACCCGTTCGGCGTCAGCCGCGTCCGTCAATGCCCCTTCGAGGAGCTTCGCCGTCGTCTCCGCTGCCTTGAGGCCGTCCTGCACGGCTCCGCTGCGCAGCCGTTCGGTGAGGTCCTGACCGGGGTCGCCCGCCCGCGTGGCCGTGGCCCGCAGATTGGGGATCGCCTTGGCCGCTGATGGCGGGATCGGCGGTCGGGTGTACGGCACGCCGAGGGCCTGGAACTCGGCAGCGACCCGCGAACTCACCTCGAGGCGCGACGTCAACGCCTCCGCGCGAGTGCATGCGGTGGCGATAGCACTCAACTCGGTCTCGGACTTCTTTTGGTCCGCCCTGTCGGCGAGCACCAGAAGGGCCTGATTGGCGCGCTCGGCCAAAGAGCCCTGCCCGGGATCGGTAGCGACCTCCAGTCGGTCCATCATCTCTTGGCCTGCCGTTCGAGACCGTCCGCGAGCGCCCGAAGCGCCCGTTGAAGCCGGGCACGATCGTAGGTCTCCGGGCCGCTGGGATGCGATGCCGTGTCGCGCAGCGAGCGCAGGAGTTGGTCGCACAGTCGCCAGTAGGCGAGCATGTCATTGATCATTGGGGTGGGATCCTGCGTCAGATCCCACAGGGATGCCGGGTCCGACTCGGTCTTGGCGAGTTTCGTGAGCCGGCGCAGGGCGCTGAGCCGCTCGCCGGTGATGAGTGACCGCAGCCGGTCGTAGCTTTCCTTTGCGTCAGGTCGAGCCAATGCCGTTGCCCGATGGGCCTGTTCAACGAAGCGGTCCATGACCGTCACGGTGGCCGGGAGGTCCTCGCCGTCGGCGACGAAGGCGCGAATGTGGCCCAGGGTGGTCAGGATCGGTGCCCACAGGGTGTCAGCGGCGGCGCTCTGCCGTTCGCGGAACCCGCGTAGGCCGATGCCCGTACTGGCCTCGGCGTGGTCGGCGTCGGGTAGCTGTGTCAGTCGCGCGGACGAGACGAGCCTTCTCAGCACGGCGCCGGCGTCGAAGATGGACGCAGCGCCGGCGCCTTTACGCTGGGTCAGATTGTCCCGCACGGTCGTCAGCGCATCATTGCGGTACCGCTCCACCGCGGCGAGGAACTTCACGATCCCAGGGTTGATATCGGCAGGACGCCTGGGCCGCATCATGACGGCCAACGCGTCCGCCGGCGACTCGACTACGCGGTCGTCCACACTGCTCAGGACGCCCAAGACCGCGAGCGCTTCCGTGATTCCCAACTCCGCTTCTTGTCTCGCCCGTTCGAGCACCTCGGCCTCGAGCGCTGCGAGCCGGTTCTGCATGTCGAAGAACCAACGGCCGCCGTTCGGGCCCGCCAGGTTGCCCGACGTGGAGGCGAGGACTCCTTTGAGGAGAACACCGTCGCTGTCGTTAGGCGAAAACGTGATGGTGAGACTCTCCGGCTCCGCGCCACCACCGCCAGCAGCATTCTTCAAGATCACATGGCTGGTCTTGATCACCACCGAGCCGACACGGATGTCGCTAGCGGCGCGCGTGACGCTGAGTCCGTGTGGACCGTTCTGTAGACGGGCGGCCAGCGCGTCGAGGATCCATTTCCGGATACGGGGCGCGTCTGGGTTTGGGAGGCGTTCGCCGCCCACCCACAAGTCGATCACGGACAGCTGCGCCGGCGCCGGCTGTATGGGCTCGGCGGTCTCCACGGTGGCGTCGTCGTCGCCGAGGTCCGTCAGTTGGACCCCCAAAATGTCGGAGATATTGTGTAGGTCGTCGTCGGCTACTGGCGGGTTGGTCGCGTAGAACGCGCGGAGACTGATCTCGGCTTCGGCGGTGCTCGATCGCTTGGCGATCGCGTCGCGCAGTTCGACCCGTACTCCCATCCTGGTCGGCGCGAGTCTTGCGGCGAAACGCGCGGACGGGAAGACGCCTGGCTTGGACAGCTCAGCCTCGGCGACCTCGAGCGGTGCACGGACGACTTCCCGCAGGATGTTGCGCGGATCGAAGTCGCCCGGACTGGCGAGGGCGACAAGGTGATCGACGGCTGCGGCGTTGAACGGGAACAGTCCGTGGCCTTCGTTTGTCACTCCGAATGCCGGGTGGCATCGGTCGCGGTACGGACAGTCCGGGCACTTGTTGGGTATCGGTCGACCCGTTCGCGCGGCATCGGACAACTCTTGTCGACCGACGCGCCCGGCGTTGAGATACCTGCCGACGAAGGACCTCAGATCGGCAGCGCCCACCCGGGTACGTTCCACGTCCATGGTGTAGTGCACACCGCGGTCGGAAAACGTCGCGTACCGGTCATCGAGGTAGCCCGAGGTGACGGCGATGACGGCGCGTATCCGGCAAAGGTCCTTGCGGGCCGGCAGCGTCAACGCCTGCGCGAGTTGGGCGTCGATGCCGTGCAGCAGGACGAGGTCCTCGACAAAGAGGAACAGTTCCTGGTTGCGTTGGGCTAGTTCTCCCCGGACATCTTCGAACACGTGCAGGAGGTCGGTGGAGCTGCCGGTGAAGACATCAGCTGTCGCGCGGGGGAGGTAGTAGTCGAGGATGGCCGCCGCCGCTGTCCGCAGGCTCTTGTTGGACACAAACGTCCGGATCCGTGCCTGGAACTCCTCGCCCGAGTCAAGGAATGCCTCGGGGTTGACCTTGAGGTCGGCCTCGCTGATGTGCAGATCCTCGGCCTTGACGTCGGCGCCAGGGTCGTGGCCGTCCTTGGCGAGCTTCGCGATTCGTTCGATCGGCCCGCCGGGCCGCGACAGTTGCTGCTTGAAGGTGTAGTCGCCAACGAGGCGCGCCACGAGTTGTCGGATGTCGGCGAGGTCTGCCCCCTTCAAGTTCTGGATGACAGGGGCGTCGTCGAACTCGATGAGCCGGTGCAGGTGGTTCAGCAGCGCGAGCATCGCCTCCGATACCGTAGTGACCTGCGAGGCCGCCCGCGCCAAACTGGCCCGCAGGTTATCGGCGGCGGGCGTCTGAATGCCGGCCAGAACCTGTTCGATGATGCGGCGCAGGGAGGTGTTGCGCTTCTCGATATAGACGAAGTGCCAATCGTCGCGCTGAGGCGCGGACGTGCGCAGCCATCGAACAAAGTGGCTCTTTCCGGTTCCGACGCGTCCGGTGATGAACCGGATGTGGGGCTCGTTCGACGCCAGCGGCTGGCACAGGTCGGTGAGTACGTCATCTTCGGAGACGGGCTCCTGGGTGCCCGCCTTCCCGCGCCGGGCGAGCGGCACCCTCTGGTGTACGGCTCTGAACACGGCGTCGGCGGCCGGATCACCGAACTCCAGCCCACCCGCGTCGACCTGCGCCGCGATCTGGATCTCGGCCCGCGACCAGCACGGAGGAATCGGTGTCGTCACGAGCGCGCCTTTGCTGTGGTCTGCGGATGCCAGTCGATGTGCGAGACGCGTCTGGAATCGCCGGGTACGCCCAGCGTGATGACCACCGCGTCGGTGTCGCTCTCCGGGGGAGGAAGGGTCAGGTGACCCGCCGCCTGCAACTGGCACAGCGACATGGACAGCCCTGGGGAGAGTTCTTGACCGTCATCTGGCTTCCACAGCGACCGAGGTCCGCCGTCGCTGATCGGCAGGATCTCGCCGCAGCGGGTGACGAAATCGGCCGCCCGGAGTCGTTCGGCGGGCAGTCCGGTGAGGTCTTCGAGCAGCGCACGGCTGGCGTCGGCGACGAGCGACCTGGAGTTGATCGGTTGGGCCACGCCGAGGTACGGAGCCCACCGGCAGAATGGCCGGAACTGCACATCGTTTGTCACGGGCCAATTTCGCTTTTGCGATCCGAACCACTGGGCCTGAGCGGCGGCGAACCTCCTTCCCGCACCGGTCTCGAACTCGAAGGGCCGCAGCGGCTCACGGGCGGCGAACAGTACGGCGAGGGCGTTGACTAGATCGCCGGCGCGGCTGTCCGCTTCACCGGCGCCATCAACTGCTGCTACATGCCAGATCTGTGACCGCAGCAGCCGGCCGAATGAAGGGGCAGTCACCTCCGCCGTGGTGCGCCAGTGGCAAAGCGCCACCTCGGTCAGTGTCACGTCCGAACCGTCCACGGCGACCAACCCCAATGAGATAAGTGCGCTGAGGGAACGGTCTGCGATGAGGCGACCGCTGGCTGCGGTGTTTTCGCCGTCGGAGTCGTCTTCCTTGTCGCTGTCGAGGGGCCTCATCGCTTCGGCAAGCCCTTCGGGGGCCACCAAGGCGAGCAAGGCCGCCTTCGTGCACCGGCCGCCCTGATGGGCAAGAACCGCTCTGAGTAGGAACCGCATCGCCTCAGGCAGGATATCCGGAGGGTTCAGCAGCGGCATGTCACACCTTCCTCAACAGATCTTCGATGCCGTAGCTTGGTGTCCACGACTCGTGGAGGAGCTGCTTCGGATTCGCTGGATCGTGGCGCGCCGCGGATGTCAGCACGATCCCGAGCGGCTGGCGTGCCAGACGTGACAAGGCCCGCGTCAACAGCGTGTCGTCCACGGTCGCGTCAACCATGAGAAGCGTGGGAACACGCCACGGTCCGTCCAGTTGTCCGGCCCACGTGTGGACATCCTCAATCCACCAAGGGCCTGCGGCGCGGCTGCTCCACCCGGAAAGCTCCCGGTGCGCGGCGGCGATGACGACAACGCCTTTCCGCAGAAGACGATCAAAAAGTGTCCGCACGGCACGGTCGTCCGGTGCATCGATCCGCACGCTCATCCTGCCGCCCGCCGACAGGCCACGCAGATCGTCCAGCGCCTCCGTACGCAGTTCGCCAGCCATGAGCGTCGCGTGGGCCGGTGCCGGGAACGGGAGTCTGCCCATGCGGCGGCAATGCGGGCAGCCGCCACAGGCGACGGATACCGGAAACTGGTTGCCCGCGTCGTCTTCCAATCGATAACGCCGCGCCAGGTAGCGGTTGGTGCATTCGTCGACTCCGCGGATGAGCTCAGTTGCAGCGGCAAGCGCGGCGTCCGAGGCGTCCCGGGCGCTTCGTTGCCCGGCGACAAACCGGTCCTGGAAGGTGGCGGCGTCGTCGATGTCGCTGTGCAGCACCTCGACCGTCGCAGCCGACCGCTGAGTATCGAAGAACGCCTCCACCTCGTCGTCGTCGGCCTCGACGGGCACCCGCTCCGGCAGCGGCCAGCGCCGCCGCAACATGCCGGCCCGATCCATTGCCGCAAGGGTCTGCACGTTCCAGTAGACATTGGCGTCGCTAGAGGGGTACGTGACCCTGGCATGATCCGCGCGCAGGTCGACAGTGAGTTGGTCGCCCGACCACACCCCGTCTCGCATACTTTGCCAGCGTTGCCACGCCACTTCGGGGCCGATCAGGCGTTCGTGCGCGATGTCGCTGGCGATCCGCATGTCGCTGGGCGTCCACAGGACCAGCGATGCCGTTGCGTATCCGTCGCGGCCAGACCGGCCGACCTCCTGGTACAACCGGTCGACGGACTCGGGTACGCACACGTGGATGACCGCGCGAACATCGGGGATGTCGATGCCGAGCCCAAATGCTGAGGTCGCCACCACAACGTCCAGATCCGCATCTGGTTCCCCGCCCAGGCGCAGGCCGCGCACGGCCGCCTGACGCCTGCTTGGCTTGGGGTTCCCGGCGATCTCGGTGACGGCGTCGAAGCCGGCACCGGCCAGCCATGACCGCACTGTCTTGGTGTTGGTCGAGCGTTCGGACGTATGCAGCGTCGTGTAAACCAAGGCCGGCCGGGGCAGGTGACGCAACGCCTCGATCAGCTTGTTGCGCTTGTCGTCTTCGTCTTCACAACGTGCCGACCACCACGCCGGCTCCGGTCTGGACGCCTTCGCCCCACTCGGAGCCGATGTGCGCTTCGTCGATGACGATCAGGTCAAGCGTCCCGCGGAGAGCCGCCTCGGTCAGCGGTCTGGTCAGCGAGGTACAGGCCGCCTCCGGTGCGGCGATGGTCAGCCATTGCGATCCGGCCGCGATGCCGGTGCGGATCTTTTCCTTGTCCGAGGGATTGCCGGCACCGAAATACGCGAACCGGTCCCGGTCATCCGCAAGCAGCGACTGAATCCGCTGCTCAAGGTCGATGGCGAGGGACACGGTTGGCACCACAATGATGGCTTGGCGCGGGCGGTTACGAAGCGCCCTGGCGAGGACAACATCACTCTTGCCGGATCCTGTCGGCAGGACACAGATGACCGTATCGCCGGAACCCGCTACGGCCACCGCGCGCAACGCATCACGCTGCCCGACAGTCTTGGCAAACGTGTGCTGCATCGTGTGCTGGTAGAACGGGTCGGCCGGAACATCGTCGTCGAACCGTCGTGGGGCCTTGCGGCTGGGTGCATCGTCGGGGGTGGAGGTGCCGTAGTGATCGAGCCAACCCGGCTTCCACGCGACGGGCCGTAGCGTCGTCCCGTCGTATACGAGCCCGTGACCGGCCCAGATGCCGGGATCCCATTGCCCGACAGGGGTGCCGGCTACCAGCAGCCACGCGTAGTTGCAGGCGACGAGCCCGTTGCGGATCATCACCGCGACGTCGGCGGTGGACGCGTCGCGTACGCCCAGCCTGCGGTCAAGCCGCGGATCCCGTGCGCGAAGCTCGTCGACGGTGATGGCGACCGCGGTCATATCTGCGGCCCGGTAACGATGACGACGCCGCATGAGTCGATCGTGAGCTGCGGCGCAGCGGCTGCCGCCAGAACTGCGTCAAGCACCCGCGGGTCACTGAACGCGTCGGCGCCGACGTTGCTACGGGCCTGGACGATCGCCTCTTCCCGAGCGCGCATCGCCTTCGAGTCGAATGCGGCAGCGGTCAGATGTTGCGCAACGCCGGGGCGTTGCGCAACCAGCCGCAACGCCTCATGCGCGGCACGTTCACACAAAGCCGGCCAGTCCTGCGCGAGGGTCAGGTGCTCGAATCGTTCCGGCCGGCTGCCGAGATTATCTCCGTCAGCGCGGTCGAGGACCCGGCGCACGTGTTCCGGAGGCTCAGCGTGTTCTGGGCTCCACCACACGCGTTCGAAGCGTGGCGTGAACACCTGGCCCAGCCGCACAGTTGCCGCGCACGCGGCGGCGACATCAATGGCGCGCAGATCCTCCACCGGCCCGGGGTCGGCACAGACCACCACGCTGAACACGAAGAAGCGCAGCAGGGAGCCAGGCTCGCGGTTTGGCTGGCTGACTTCGATGGCGAAGGCCCGTCCCCGGTCATCGCGCATCGCCAGGTCGGTAAACCGGTCAACGAGAGGCTCGCCCCACCGCAGGAGACCGGTGCCGTTCACTGCCGCCGCCCGCTCGCCCGCGTATCGGCGCCGCAGGTTCGCCGGCCCGATTCTGCGTACCTCCGACTCGGTCACACGTGGCGGCCGTTTAGAGCTGATACCGAAGCGGGTGCCGCTCTTGTCCACGTCTTCGGTGAATCCGAGCATTTCAACGGCATAGCCTCGGAACGCGCCGAGTATGCCGCGCGCACCGTCAGCCGCTCTCATGCCGTCCGCCAGGTGCTGGTCCTCGGCGCGGTCCTCAATCGCATCGAGCAGGTCCTGACCCTCGATCCGCCGGCGCTGCGCGTCGAGATCATCGCGGCGAGCAGCCATTCGCTCACTGGCAACCGGAAGGCCTTGATCGATCGCCGTCAAGAGAAATTCGCGTTCTACATCCGGCAGCACGTACTGCAGGGTTGCGCTGGACTCCCCGAACACGCTGAGCCCGTCGTCAAGGGCGCGACGCCACCCTCCCAGGTGCGAGTCGACGCTCGCCGCCTCCTCACGAAACGCGGTCGAACGTACCGGCGCCGTAGCTAACGAACCACGCTGAACCCATCTGTCGAAACGTCCGAGACGCTGCTCGATCCGGGCGATGTTCACCGGCAAATCCAGGTGCAACACATCCTCGACGACCTGCAAATTGATACCTTCCTCGCCACCCCGGTCCAAGACGATGACGCCTCGCGATGGCTCGTCTATGAAGCGGCGCCCGGCTTCGGCGCGATCGGCCGCGCTCATCGTCGACAGCAGGCGCACGACGCGACTCGGCCCGAACTGGGCTTCCAACCGCCGGGCGGCGGCCTCGGCTGTCGCGGGAAACGAACATGTCACGGCAACGCGATGGCTGCTCACCCGCGGCCACGCCCACTGCACCATCGCCGTGAAACGGTCCGAGTCCGTGTCGCGGGTAAGGACCGCGTCGATCTGAGCCGCGACCGCCCGAGCAAGATCTGTCCCAGTGAAGCCTGCCAGCGACGCGGTCTCCGCGTCGTCGAGGTCATGGCCAACCTCCCCGCGCAACGCCATCGCAAGATCAGCGAGCGCGATAACCGGAGCCATCGCCCGCCCGAGAACCGTGCGGAAAACAGCTACGGGGTCCGCGGACTCAAGCGCCGACAGTTCCACGCGCAGATCCTCAACAATCCTGAGGATCTCCGGACGCCGGCGGTCTGGATCAGCCAGCAGCCAGTCCCGGCCAACGGTGCGTCCACGCACCGGAAACAGCCGCGCCAATGACGCACTGCGTCGTGTCCTTATCAGCCGGCGGTGGATGCGGTGCGTCTCGGCCAGTTGGATGCGCACGCGCCGGCAGGTATCGCGCACAGCGTCGGTGTCCCGTTCCTCGATGGCCTGATCCAGTACGTCGAGTTCCCGCTGAAGCCACTGTTCGTCCGGCAGCAGGCCGCGCAGCGTCGCGCTGGGCTCGCCGAGGAACATCACCGGGGTATCGTCAGCAAGCGCGGCCAAGGCTTCCGCGAGGTCGTCGCGGATTGCTACCCGACGCCGGAACTGTGGCAGTCCATCGAGCGGATAGGCCGTGGGATCGAGCAAGTGAAGCATCCGCAAGAAGCCATCTTCGTTGGACCGCACAGGCGTCGCCGAGAGCAGCAGAACACTCGAAGCCGCGTGCGTGACCTCACACAGACGCTGATAGATGGCATCGCCGTCGCAGTCCGAGACCCGCATCAACCGGTGAGCCTCATCAACGATGACAAGCAGCCGGCCGACCGGGGAAACTGTTTCGATGTCCGAGTGGGGAAGGACGTGCACCCGGCCGGGAAACTGATCTACCCGGAACTTCGAGAACAGCTCGGTTTGCCACTGCTCCGTCAAACCGTCCGGAGCCAGGACGAGGGCATCTCCGGCGTCATCGAGCAAGAGTTGCCGCAGCACCATGCCAGCTTCGACGGTCTTCCCAAGCCCCACCTCGTCGGCAAGCAGGTAACGCTTCACCGGGTCGGCAAGAATCCGACGCGCGGCACCGGCTTGGTGTGCATGAATCTCGATCCCTGACGACCAGATCCCGGCCAGCCCCTGTGCCGCAACACGCTGGCGGAGAATATCGCCAACGAACCCTGCCCGACGGTCGTGGAGATAGCGGCTCTCGACAGTCCCCGCCTTCAGCAGGATCAGTGGATCCTCGACCGGCTGCGACCATCGCGCATATAGCCTGTTTGTCCCCACGTATTGGGAGCGTCCGTTCGGAAAGTCGACCAGGTACGCGGCACCGCGGGCGTCCGGCCCATCGACGTAACCGGCAAGCCACAAGCTGCCGTCGTGGCACCACACCCGCTGGTGTTTCTCAAGTTGCACCGGTTGTAGCGTGAGTTCACCAACCGGAACGGCGACCGCTCCGGTCGTCGGTCCGTCAAAGAACCGGACTACGCCTTCCCGCTCCCGGAACTTGCCAATGCCGTAGACCGGGTGCCGGACGAAGACATCAGAGTTCGCAGCATCAGCGTCATTCAAGGTACGGATTCACCCGTTCAGGGGGCAGCCCGTCCTCTCGCAGGGACATCACCACCTCCGATCATCGTGATCAGAAACGCTGAGCGCCGATCAACGACACCTGCGTGTAGGCCGGTCGCCGTGAGCGATCACGCCCCGCATCTTGATCGATACCGTCAGCCGACGAGCGTACCAAGGATGGCCGACAACCTCACCCGGCCATCTTGGGCTGCTGGCACCTCCGGCCGCGCAGCATCCGCCGATCTCGTCGCCGTGCCCCTCACGCATTTGGAGCGGAACCCGTCAGGGCAGGATTCTGCCTCAAAGGTATGACGGGAATCGGTGAGCGCAGGCACGTCATATCCTGGGCGAAAGGTACAGCTAGTGACATCGCGGTGGTCGGGACAGGGCCGCTGCCGGTATTGAGTACCGGGTCCTCGAGTTTCTCTCCGATGTGCTACGCGGTGGCCAGCGACGCCACTCTGCGCACGCACCCTGCTCACCGTGGCGGCTGCCTCGCCTGTCCCCAATGCCGCCAGGCCGTCTCGAAGCAAGTCGACCGGGGTGCCAGCGGATATCGTGATCCCCGCAGGTCATCCCTGAAGGAGCGGGGCCGGTCAACCCCTCTTGGCCGGGGAGTTTGTGACCGGTCTGTCCTGGTTCCCGGCTCGGTGTAGACAAGCGCCATCGCGGTGTCGGGTCCAGGCTCGACCGAGGGGTCGACCCCGCGTGGCGGGCTTGGCCTTGACGCCGGCTCCGAGTGACGCATGATGATCACGCCGGGAAGCGTGTTGGTGGGTGGCCGTGTTCTCCAACGTCCGATGTGGACGGTGTGGCGGAACCGGGGAACCCGGTTGCCGGTCATCCCTTC
>WNGL01001780.1_pt1 | contig 26307 bp, 30 predicted proteins | sample 5400591 | NCBI WGS metagenome assembly WNGL01 (sample SAMN13153377, study PRJNA577476) | soil metagenome | isolation source: 80 cm soil or saprolite under Garry oak tree replicate 1 | place: USA:California | collected 2016-06-15 | reverse complement strand
CTCGGGATCGACGAGAGCGGCCCAGACGCGCCCGGGTGGCGCGGCGACCACCCGCGACGCCCTATCCGTACGTGGCATGGCGCGATCCTAGCGCCATCGGACCCTGGCCCGGCACGGTGGACTGGCCTGCCAGGTAACGGGGTGAGGGGCCCCCCGCACCCGTTAGATAGGGGCGGGGGGCCCCTCACCCCGCGAGCGAAGGTGTCAGAAGGTGATAGGAGGACACACCGAGAGCCACGCCAGGCACAGAAGGCATCGTGAACACCATTGGTCACGGGCTCGGGCCGCGCGTGCCGTATGCGGGTGCTTCTAGCCAGGCCCGTTCGGTCCTAGGAAGGCGGATCCGGTCCGTACGGGCGCTGGCGTGCCGGCCGGACGGGAGGGACTGGTCCTGCCCGGGTCGGACGATCCGGCCGGCCTGTACCCGATCGGCAGCGCGGTCCCCACCGGCACCGCCATCTGCTGAACGTCGCCGAACAGGGCAGTCCCGGCGACGGGGCACTCCTAACCCGGCGGCTGGTTTGTGCCTAGGCGGGGCTTGAGTCGTATCGGGCGGAGATCGCAGCCCGCACGGCTGGGTCGGTGATGCTGTCCGGTGGCAAGGTTCCGAGTTCGAGGAACATCTCCTCCAGGCCACCCGGGACCATAAGCGCCAGAAGCCGGCCGCCCCCCGCGCCGGCGGCGACCGTGTGCCGGGTGCCGCGCGGCACCAGGACGTACGACCCCGGGCCTGCCGGGATCTTCTCCTCACCGACGGTGAAGACGTACTGGCCGTCGAGCACGTAGAAGGACTCCTCCATAGCGTGGTGGATGTGCGGCATCGTCCAGGGGCCTTCGCCGCCAGTGAATTCGGCGAGCGTGAAGGCCCGGCTGGTTGTCGCCTCGCCGGCGGCGAGGACCCGCATCTGGATGATGCCGAGGTCGACGGTCTGCCCTTCGCCCGGGGCCACCGTGTGCGCGTGTCCTGACAGGAGCATCGCTCCCACCCCCTACGGTGTCATCGGGCCCTGCTGCTGTGCAGAACCCGCCTGATGACACCGTCCCGGCCGTGCGGCCCGGGCGCAATATCAAAAAATGAAGTTACCAGGCAGGCGGGGGCGTGCGACGCTTGACGTATGCGGACCTACGGCCAGTATTGCCCGGTCGCGCGCACCTCGGAGCTGCTCGCCGAGCGATGGACGCCGATCATCATCCGGAACCTGCTCACCGGGTGCCGGACCTTCACCGAGATCAGGCAGGGCGCACCGGGGATCCCGCCCGCACTGCTCACCAAGCGGCTCGGCACCCTGGAGCGGCACGGGATCATCGAGCGCGAGCGCTGCCCGTCCGGCCGCGGCTGGTCCTACCGGCTGACCGAGCAGGGCCAGGACCTCAAGGCCGTGTGCGACGCGATGGGCCAATGGGGTGCCCGGTGGCTGGAGATCGAACCGCGCCACATGGAGCCGGCCTACGTGCTCTGGGCGACCACCAAGCTAGTCGACCCCGCCAGGCTGCCCGACCGGACGGTCGTCGTGCGGTTCGAACTGCGCGACGAGCCCGAAGGCAGCTACTGGCTCCTGCTGCGCAAGCCGCACCCGGAGCTGTGCACCAGGGGAACCGGCTACGTCGAAGACATCGTCGCCCGCACCGACGCGGCCTGCCTGATCGACATCCACCTGAAGCGGACCAGCTACCGCGAGGCACTGCGCAGCGGCCGCCTGACCCTGGACGGCCCGCCCCAGCTCACCGGCGCCTTCATGACCTGGATCCGGCCCAGCCCGTACGCCGACGTCGCGGCCGCGGCGTCGGCCCGGCCACGCAACCGGGATCTGCCACAGCGGTGAGTCTGGCGGCGCGCGCGGGTCTGTACGTGTGAGGGCCGCAGGCCCGCAAACGAGGTGACGATGACCGCCAGCACGGATTTCACGGATCTGACCAGCCCGTTCCGGGGGGAGCTGCTGGCGCACTGCTACCGGATGCTCGGGTCGGTGGACGAGGCCGAGGACCTGGTGCAGGAGACGTACCTGCGGGCGTGGCGGTCGTTCGGCGGGTTCGAGGGGCGGTCCTCGGTGCGGACCTGGCTGTACCAGATCGCGACCAACGCGTGCCTGACCGCGCTGCAGCGGCGCGGGCGGCGGCCGATGCCGTCCGGGCTCGCCGGGCCGGCCGCGGACCCGGACATGCCGCTGGTGCCGGCGCCGGAGGTGCCGTGGCTGCAGCCGGTGCCGGACGCGCTGCTGGCCGGGGCGGGTGAGGATCCGGCCAGCGCGGTGGCGGCGCGGGCCGGGATCCGGCTGGCGCTGGTCGCGGCGCAGCAGTACCTGCCGGCCCGGCAGCGGGCCATGCTGATCCTGCGGGACGTGCTGGGGTGGCCCGCGGCCGAGGTCGCCGGGCTGCTGGGGACCACGACCACCGCGGTCAACAGCGGGCTGCGGCGGGCCCGGGCCCAGCTCGCCCGGGCGCTGCCGGCCGAGGAGGACACGGCCGAGCCGAACGACCCGGGGCAGCGCGCGGCGCTCGACCGGTTCGCGGCGGCCTTCGAGAACGCCGACGCGGACGCGCTGGCCGAACTGCTGCGCAAGGACGCCGTGCTGGAGATGCCGCCGCTCCCGGGGTGGTTCGCCGGGCGGGACGCGGTCCGGGCGTTCTTCGCGGCCCAGGTGCTGACCCAGCCCGGAATGTTCCGGCTGGTGCCGACGGCGGCCAACGGGCAGCCGGCGTTCGCCGCCTACCAGCGCGACGCCGGCGGGGTGTACCGGGCGCACGCGGTGCTGGTCCTGGCGCTCTCCCCCACCGGGATCGCGCGGGTCGACATCTTCCTCGAGCCGGGGTTGTTCGGCCGGTTCGGGCTGCCCGAGGTCGCCCCAGCGGGCTAGCCCAATGGGCTAGCACAGCGGGCTAGCACAGCGGGCTAGCGCGGGAAACCTGGCCGCGACCCGGCGACTCGGGCGGGAGCGGCTGGTCTACCTATACGAGACCCTTTCACGGGCCACACACACCTAGACGCACAGGGAGATTGTCATGCCCAGAAACGAGATCAGCGGCGCGACCGCGATCGTGACCGGGGCCAGCCGGGGGTTCGGCCGCGGCATCGCCGCCGCGCTCACCAAGGCCGGGGCGCGGGTGACCGGCGTCGCCAGGGACGGCGGCCAGCTCGCCGAGGTGCGGGCCGAACTCGGCGAGTCGTTTACCCCGGTGACGGGCGACGCGGCCGACCCGGCGCTGGCCGGGCAGCTCATCGACGCGTACCGGCCGGACCTGCTCGTGCTGAACGCCGGCGCCACGCCGCTGCTGCGGCCGATCCAGCGGCATACGTGGGAAACGTTCGGCCGCACCTGGGACGTTGATGTCCGGCACGCCTTCGGCTGGGTCCGCGAGGCGCTGCTCGCCCCGCTGGCCCCCGGCAGCACCGTGATCACGATGTCCAGCGGGGCCGCCTTGGCCGGGTCGCCGCTGTCCGGCGGCTACGCCGGGGCCAAGGCGGCCATCCGCTTCCTCACGGCGTACGCGGCGTCGGAGGCCGAACGGGACGGGCTGGGGATCCGGTTCGTCTCGGTGCTGCCGCAGCTGACGCCGGCCACCGCGCTGGGGGCGGCGGCCGTCGCCGCCTACGCCGCCCGCGCCGGGGCGGACGAGGTGAGCTACGCCGCGTCCCTCGGGGCGACGCCCACGCCGGAGCTGGCCGGCCAGGCGGTGGCCTCGCTCGCCACCGACCCCAGCCTGGACCAGCCCGCCTACCTGCTCACCGGCGCGGGACTGCGCCCGGTGGGCTGACCATAACGCTGACCATAACGGGGCCAGGCGGCGCTGGATGTAGCGCCGCTCGGCCGCGGGCGGCTCCAGTTCCAGCGCGGTGCGGTACGCCCGCGCCGCCTCCTCGTCGCGGCCCATCCGGGCCAGCAGGTCGGCGCGGGCGACATGAATCCGGGGCCACGTCGCGAGCTGGGGGTGGCCCGGCGGGCGTCGGTCAGCAGCAGCAGGGCGAGCAGCCCCAGCACCTCGGGATCGCGGGGCAGCCGGGCCGCCAGGCCGCGGGCCAGGTTGAGGCCGGCCACGCACAGGTCGGGCCGGAGCAGGTCGTCGCCTGAGGACGCCTGGTGGCCCTCGCTGAAGATGAGATACACGACCCTCAGGACGTCGGCCGTCCTGGTCTGTAGCAGTTCGGCCCGGGGCATGGCCAAGGCCAGGCCGGAATCGCGGATCTTGTTCTTCGCCCGGGTCAGCCGCTTGGCCATGGTGGCTTCCGGCACCAGGAACGCGGCCGCGATCTCCGCCGCCCTCAGCCCGCCGACCGCCCGCAGCGTCAGGGCGATCCGCGCCTCCGGGCTGAGCGCGGGGTGACAGCACAGGTAGATGAGCCACAGGTCCTCGTCGGCCGAACGGGCCGGGCCGGCCGCCCCGGCGACGGGCCCGGTCGCTTCCCTGCCGGTCGCTTCGCTGGCGGTCGCTTCCTTGGCCGGGCGCCGCGACTCCCGCCGCAGCCGGTCCAGCGCCTTGTGCCGGGCGACACCGGTCAGCCACGCCTGCGGATCACGCGGCACGTGGCCGGCGGTCCATTGCCGGACCGCGACCACGCACGCGTCCTGCACGCTGTCCTCGGCCATGTCGAGCCGCCCGGTGGCGCGGGCCACCTCGGCCACGGCGCCCCACCAGCAGCGGCTGGCCGTCGCGCACCCGCACGGTGGTGGCGGCCGAGGTCGCCGTCAGCGGAGCGCAGTCCACCAGCACCCCGGCCTCGGCCATGGCCCGCACCGCGGCGGTGTACTCCCGCAGCATGGCCTGGGCGGCGGGCGTGCCCGGTTCGGGCAGCGCATCGGTGGCTCGGTTCAGCAACAGCAAGTACTTCATAACCTGGTTCCTTCCCCGCCGGCCGGTCCGGCTTCCCCATCTAGTCGAACGAGCGGATCGCAGCAGGACACGTCCGGGGCTCCGGGTCAGCCCGTCGTCCAGGGCCGGAGCTTATCGGGGTTGCGTACGGCCCAGATGTGCGTGATCTTGTCGCCCGCGACCTCGAACGCGAACACCGTCACGGTGACGCCGTCTTGCTGGGCCACCAGGCCGGGCTGGCCGTTGACGGTGCGCTCCAGGATCGTCAGGCTGCCGGGTGCCCGGCCGGCGATTTCGGCCAGGTAGCGGGCCACCTGCTCGCGGCCTTCGATGGGGTGGAGCGCGGCGGTGACCAGGCCGCCGCCGTCGGCGACCACGGTGGCGCCGGGGTCCAGCAGGCCGACGAGGGCCTCGATGTCCTTGGCCTCCCAGGCCTGCTTGAAGTCCCTGACCAGGCCGGCCTGCCGGGCCGGCGGGGACGCGGGAGGCTGCGCGGCGCGGATGCGCCCGCGGGCAGAGGAAGCCAGCTGGCGGCAGGCCGCCGGGGTGCGCCCGGTGATCTCGGCTATCTCGGGGAAGGAGTAGCGGAACACGTCGTGCAGGACGAACGCGACGCGCTCGGCCGGGGTCATCGACTCGAGCACGACGAGGAACGCCATGCTGACCGACTCATCCAGGGTGACCCGGTCCGCCGGGTCGGCGCTGCCGCCGGACCCCACGCTGGCCCACTCGCCCGGTTCGGGCAGCGGCTCGGGAATCCATTCGCCCACGTAGCGCTCCCGCCGGGCCCGGGCCGAACCGAGCAGGTCCAGGCAGATGCGGCTGGCGACCGTGGTCAGCCAGGCGCCGGGGGATTCGATGGCCTCCTGCTGCTCTGCGGACATCGCGTACCAGCGGGCGTAGGTCTCCTGCACGGCGTCCTCGGCATCGGCCAGGGAGCCCAGCATCCGGTAGGCGAGGTTGATCAGCCGGCGCCGCTCGGCCATGACCGCGCTCATGGTGCCGCTCATGATGTCGCCCTTCCCCGGTCGCATCGGCCCATACCAGTTCGACGAGACAGCGCGCTCGACTGTCAGGCCGGCCCGTCACCTGACAGTCCGGGGTGCTGCGTCGTCCCACTACTGAGAGGAAAACATCATCTCCGCACGAAAGGAACTGGCGATGAAGGCCATCCGCGTTCACGAGCAAGCCGGCATCAGCGGGCTCAGCTTCGAAGACGCACCCGACCCCACCCCCATGATCGGCGACGTGCTGGTCAAGGTCGCCGCGGTCGGCATCACCCACAACGAGCTGGACTGGCCGCTGCGGACCTGCCGGAACGGTCACCCGCGGGATTCGATCATCCCCGGCCAGGAGGTGTCCGGAGTGGTCACCGCGCTGGGCATGGGCACGGCCGGGATCGCCGTCGGCGACGAGGTGTTCGGGCTCACCGACCCCTACCGGGACGCGGCGGCCGCCGAGTACGTCGCCGTCGAAGCCCGTAACCTGGCCCGCAAGCCGCGGACCGTCGACCACGTCCACGCCGCGTCGGTGCCGCGGGCCGGCCTGACCGCGTGGCAGGCCCTGTTCGACCACGGGAAGCTGGCCAAAGGTCAGACGGTGGTCATCCACGGCGCGGCGGGCGCGGTCGGGTCGACCGCGGTCCAGCTGGCCCGCTGGGCCGGCGCCGAGGTGATCGGGACCGGGCGGAGCCGGGCCCGGCAGCTGGTCGAGGAGCTCGGCGCCGACCGCTTCATCGCGCTCGACGAGGACCGGCCCGAGGACGCGGCGGCCCAGGCCGACGTGGTGTTCGACCTGGTCGGCGGCGAGGTGCTCGCCCGGTCGTCCGCCCTGCTCAAGCCCGGGGGAACGCTGGTCTCGGTGGTTTCCTGGGAGCTGCCCGCCGACCGGGACGACATCAGGACGGTCTTCTTCATCCAGGAGGCCAAGCAGGCTCAGCTGACCGAGCTCGCCCGCCTGGTCGACGAGGGCCACCTGCGTCCCCAGGTCGGCGGGGTGTATCCGCTCACCCAGGCCGTCGAGGCGTACCGCGCCAAGGCCGCCGGCGGCATCCCCGGCCGGATGGTCCTCCAGCCCTGACCCGCGCGCCGTTCGCCCGCCGTCAGCCCATGGACTTGGCGCCGTCAAGGGACTCGCGGATGATGTCGGCGTGGCCGGCGTGCTGCGCGGTCTCGGCGATGATGTGCAGGAACACCCGGCGGGCCGACCGCGTCTCGCCGGGCGGGAACCAGGGGGCGCTCGGCAGCGGGTGGGCAGCATCCAGGTCGGGCAGGCTCGCGACCAGCTCGTCGGTCCGCTGGGCGATCTTCTCGTAGTCGGCCAGGACGCCGGCCAGCGTCTCGTCCGGCAGCAGCCTGAACCCGTCGGTCCACCGGGCCATGTCGGCGTCGGACATGTCGTCGAAATTGCCCAGCGCCGACGGGCCCTCGACGGTGAAGGTCGCCCAGCCCTGCTCGGTCGTTGCGACGTGCTTGATCAGCCCGCCCAGGGACAGCTCGCTCACGGTGGTCCGCTGCCGGGCCTGCTCGTCGATCAGGTCCCGGGCGGCGAAGCGCAGGAAGTGCCGGGCCGAGGCCAGCCCGGCCAGGATGTCGGTGCGTTCGCCGTCGAGGTTGCTCGTCATGGTCGTCCCCTCTCGTTGTTTCTTGGCTCTGAGCTCACGTTACGGGGAATAGTGGCCGGTTCCTGACCTGAATTGGGCGAGGATGGGAATTGTGGCGAACACAAGCTCCCGGACGCTGCGCCTGCTGTCCCTGCTGCAGACGCGCCGGTACTGGCCGGGCGAGGAACTGGCCAGGCAGCTGCGGGTCTCGCCGCGCACGCTGCGCCGGGACATCGACCGGCTCAGGGAGCTCGGCTACCCCATCCAGGCGCAGCGCGGCGTGGCGGGCGGCTACCAGCTGGCGGCGGGTTCGGCGCTGCCGCCGCTGGTGGTCGACGACGAGGAGGCGGTCGCACTGGCCCTCGGCCTGCAGGCCGCCGCGCAGGGGGCGGGCGCGCCGGGCGCGGTCGAGGGCATCGCCGAGGCGTCGGTGCGGGCGCTGGCCAAGGTGGTGCAGGTGATGCCGGCCCGGCTGCGGCGCCGGGTGCAGGCGCTGGGCGCGATGACGGTGCCGGCCGGCTGGGAGACCGTGGGCGGCGCGGCCCGGGAGACCGTGGACCCGGAGGTCCTCACCACCCTGGCCCTCGCCTGCCGGGATACCGAACGGGTCCGGTTCTCGTACACCGCGGCCGGCGGCGAGCAGGCCGGCCGGCACGTAGAACCGCATCGCCTCGTCCTGCTCGGCCGCCGCTGGTACCTGGTCGGCTACGACCTGGACCGGCAGGACTGGCGGAGTTACCGGCTGGACCGGCTCGCCGCGCCGAACGGGACCGGGGTCAGGTTCCGCGCCCGCGAGCTGCCGGGCGGCGACGCGGCCGCCTTCGTCCGGGCCGGCGTGCAGAGCACCAGGACCGGGTACGACATCGAGGTCATCGTCGAGGCGCCCGCCCCGGCGGTACGGGAACGGATCGGCCGGTGGGCTTCGGTGTCCGAGCTCAGCGCCGGCCGGTGCCGGGCGCGGATGACCGCCGACGCGCTGGAGTGGCCCGTCCTGGGACTGGGCATGGTCGGCGCCGACTTCCAGGTGATCTCGCCGCCGGAACTGATCGACTGGATGCGGGACTGGGGCGCCCGGTTCAGCCGGGCGGGTCAGGATCCTCAGGGTTCAGGGCCGCGGTAGGCGGCCCGAACCAGGTGGTGAGCGCGTCAGGGAGCCCCGGGCGGGCTGAGTCTCCCGCCCAGGCGACGTATCCGTCGGGCCGGATCAGTACGGCGGCGGGAGCAGGGACCGCGCCGAGGACCGGAAGCTCCCACGGACCGGCGTAGGTGGCGTCGGTCAGCCGGACCCGGTCCGCCCACGGCGTGATGTCGAGGCCGCCGGGCTCACCGCCTCCGGCGATCACGACCGCATGCCCGGTCATCACAACCCCCTATTTCCCGTAGGTTCTTGTCCCGGCCAGCCATTGTGCGGCACGACCCGGGTCTTGCCGCAAGCCCCCGGGTGCGCTATAGATTGAAAGTGGAGGGGTGTGTGTTGCGGGTGCCGCCTGGGCCACCCTGGGGAGAGGGTGGGGCCATGACGACACCGACCGTTACCGAACGAGGGCGGCTGACCGCCCTGCGGGCCGCGTGGCTGTTCGACGGCTCCGGCTCCGCGCTCATACCTGACCCGCTGGTGGTGATCGACGGCGGCACCATCGTCGCCGTCGGCTCCGGGGCACCCGCGCCGGACGGCGCGGACGTCGTCGACCTGGGCGGGGCGGCGCTGCTGCCCGGGCTGGTCGACACCCACGTCCACCTGGCCTTCGACGCCAGCGCGGACCCAGTCGCCGCATTGGCGGCCCGGTCCGGCGAGGAGACGCTGGAGGCGATGACCCGGGCCGGGCAGGCGGCGCTAGCCGGCGGCGTCACCACGGTCCGGGACCTCGGCGACCGGGACTACCTGTCGCTCGGGCTGCGCGGCCGGCCGGGGCTGCCGACCATCCTCGCGGCCGGACCGCCGCTCACCACGCCGGCCGGGCACTGCCACTACCTAGGCGGGGGCGCGGAGCCGACCGAGGCGGGGGTGCGGGCCGCGGTGCGCGAGCACGTGGAGCGCGGCGTCGACGTCATCAAGATCATGGCCAGCGGCGGGACCCTCACGCCAGGCACCTACCAGCATCTGTGCCAGTTCACGCCCGAGGTGCTGCGGGCCGCGGTGGACGAGGCACACCGGCACGGGCTCCAGGTGACCGCGCACGCGCACGCCGTGGCCGCGATCGCGGACGCGGTGGCGGCCGGGGCCGACGGCCTGGAGCACGTGTCGTTCTGGACCGAGGACAGCGTGGACGCGCCCGCCGACCTGATCCAACTGATCGCGGACCGGCGCACGGTGGTCGGCGCCACGGTGGGGATGGTCCCGGTGCCGGGTCTCGAGCCGTCGCCGGCGGTCAGGGCGCGGCTGCCGCTCGTCGTGGCGAACATGAGGCGGCTGTACGAGGCCGGGGCGCTGATCGTCGCGGGCACCGACGCCGGCATCGGACCGGTCAAGCCGCACGACGTGGTCCGGTACGCGCCGGCCGTGCTGCGCGGGGTGGGGATCGGGCAGGCCGAGGTGCTGCGGATCCTCACCTCCGTGGCGGCCGAGGTGATCGGCCTCGGGCACCGCAAGGGCCGCATCGCCCCCGGCTTCGACGCCGACATCCTCGCCGTAGACGGCGACCCCATCGCCGACCCGGCCGCCCTCCACCGGATCCGCGCCGTGTGGGCCCGCGGCAGTGCCGTGCCGGATGCGGGCACGACGCGGCCGGCCGCCTGAGCGGTCCCGCCGACACGACCATAGTCGTATCGATCTGGCTCGCCATCACTGATGTGCAACCATTGGTTGCAGTTCTCCGGTTGACGTGCTACCGTCGGTTGCGGATACAGGAAGGAGAACTCTCATGACGAGTGCATCAGCGAACCTGCCCGCGGCCGTCGACCGGGCCGCCTTCCAGGCCGAACTGGACGCGCTGCGGGTGCGGGAGAAGGCGCACACCCGGGAAGGCGACGCGATCGCCGCGGCCCGGCGGCGGCTGCCCATGGTCGAAGTCGACGCCAGCCTGGAGCTGACCGGGCCGGACGGGCCGGTCACCCTGCTCGACGCGTTCGAGGGGCGCCGCCAGCTCATCGCCTACTACTTCATGTGGTGGCCCGGGCACCCCGCGGCCGACCAGTGCGAAGGCTGCACGTGGGTCACCACCCAGGTCAGCGAGCTGTCTTACCTGCATTCCCGCGACATCACCTTCGCGGTCTTCTGCCAGGGGCGCAACGTCACGTACGACACCCCGCCGGCGCATCCGTACGACGAGAGCGTCCGCTACCGCGACTTCATGGGCTGGGACATGCCCTGGTACTCGGCCCACGCGTCCCTCGACATGCTCCTGGCCGGCCGCGAGATCGGCCTGTTCCACCTGGTCTGCTACCTGCGGGACGGCGACCGCGTCTTCGAGACCTACTGGACGACCCGCCGCGGTGCCGAGGCCATGGACAATAACTACGCGCTCATGGACCTCACCGTGTACGGGCGCCAGGAGCCGTGGGAGGACTCGCCCGCCGGCTGGCCGCAGGGGTGCGTCGATTACACGCGGATCAACGGGCGCCCCATCGCCCAGTGGCCGCGCATCAAGGCCGGGCGCTCGGACGAGCTGACCGTCGGGTAAGCGTCCCCGCACCGCGGCGGCGATGAGTTCACCCGCTCGCCGGCGTTATATCCGCAAAGAGGCCGCAACGTGAGAGCGGAGTGATCGTCGTGACAGGAAGCAGGACGGACGCGCTGGCGCGGCTGGACGTCTTCGTCGGGGAGTGGGTCCTGCAGGCCCGGTTCCCCGGCGTGGACGCCCCGGCGGCGCGGAGCACCTTCGAATGGGCGCTGGACCGGCAGTTCCTGATCCAGCGCACCGAGGTTCCGGTCCCCGAGGCGCCCGACGGCCTGATGATCGTCAGCACCGACCCGGAGACCGGCGCGTACACGCAGCATTACTACGACTCCCGCGGCGTGGCCCGGCTGTACGCGATGAGCCTGGCCGGCGGGGTGTGGACGCTCACCCGGGAGTCGCCCGACTTCACGCCGCTGGATTTCCGGCAGCGCTTCACCGGCACGTTCAGCGCGGACCAGAACACCATCAGCGGCGCCTGGGAGACATCCCCCGCAGACGGCGGGAAATGGAAGCACGACTTCGGCCTGACCTACCGCCGGGCCGGCCGAGGATGAGCGCCGCCAGCCCGGCTGCGCAGACCGCGCGGGACATCATCGAGGCCAGCCGCTACCTCGTGCTGGCCACCGCCGACGCGGCCGGGCGCCCGTGGAGCTCACCGGTCTACTTCGCGCACATCGGCTTCGCCGAGTTCTTCTGGGTCTCCTCGCCCGAGGTGACGCATTCGGTCAACATCGCGGTGCGGCCCGAGGTGGGCATCGCGGTCTTCGACTCGCACGCGGAGATCGGCACCGGGCAGGGCGTGTACATGTCCGCCACCGCGACCCTGCTCGAAGACGGCCAGACCGCCCGCGGGATCGAGGCGTTCTCCCGCCGTTCGGTGGCTCACGGCGGCCACGAATGGACCAGCGGCGACGTCCGGCCCGGCGCCGGCCTGCGGCTCTACCGGGCCACCGCCGACTCGCTCTGGATCCTGGCCAAGGACGGCCGACCGGACCACCGCGTACCCGTACCGCCCAGCTGACAGCCAGGGCTGAGGGTCAGCCCTCCTGCGGGACGTCGGTGAGCAGGTCCTCGGCGGTCTCCATGCCCTTGCGCCAGACCGAACGGGCGATGATCTTGCTGAGGTCGACCCGGTCGCGGTAGCGCTGGGCGATCTCGCGGCCCTCCTCGAGCAGGCCGTCGGACAGCTTGGTCGGCTCCAGGCCCAGGGCGAGGAACTGGTCGTTGGTGACGATCAGGTCGTTCTCGTCGGCCTCCCGCCGCGGGTTCGGCAGGTAGGCGATGTCCGCGCCCATGATGTCGGCGACCATCTTGGCCAGGCCGCCCACCTGGTGGGTCTCGGTGACCTGGTTGAGCACCCGGGGCCGCTCGCCGGCCTGCGGCGGGTTCTCCAGGGCGAGCTCGATGCACCGGACGGTGTCCCGGATGTGGATGAAGGCGCGGGTCTGGCCGCCGGTGCCGTGCACGGTCAGCGGGTGGCCGATCGCGGCCTGCATGAGGAACCGGTTCAGCACCGTGCCGTAGTCGCCGTCGTAGTCGAACCGGTTGATCAGCCGGACGTCGCGGGCGGTCTGGTCGGTCTGGGTGCCCCAGACGATGCCCTGGTGCAGGTCGGTGATGCGCAGCCCGTCGTTCTTGGCGTAGAACGAGAACAGCAGCTGGTCCAGGGTCTTGGTCATGTGGTAGACCGACCCGGGGTTGGCCGGGTGCAGGATCTCCCGCTCCAGCTCGCCGTCCGGGGTGGTCAGCTTCACGGTCAGGTAGCCCTCGGGGATCGGCGCGCTGCCCGACCAGCCGTAGCCGTACACGCCCATCGTGCCCAGGTGCGCCAGGGCCGCGTCGACGCCGGTCTCGACCAGGGCGACCAGCAGGTTGTGCGTGGCGCGGATGTTGTTGTCGACCGTGTACCGCTTGGTGGCCGAAGTGCGCATCGAGTACGGCGCGGCACGCTGCTCGGCGAAGTGCACGATCGCGTCCGGCCTCTGGTCCCGCAGGACGTCCACCAGCCGGTCGTACTCGGCGGCGATATCCAGGCTCACGAACCCGATCTCGCGGCCGGAGACTTCCTTCCAGGCCCGCAGCCGCTGCCCGATGGGCTCGATCGGGGTGAGCGACTCCACCTCGAGCTCGATGTCGATCTTCCGCCTGCTCAGGTTGTCGAGGATCGTGACATCATGGCCGTTGTCCGACAGGTACAGCGACGTAGGCCAGCCACAGAACCCGTCTCCGCCAAGAACCAGAACGCGCATGTTTTGGGAGCTCCATCTTCGATCCGGGGTGATTCGACGGTACCGGCCGCTAATAACTAAGTGAACCCGCCCCAACTTGATCACCGGCAGGGAAGACTACCCTGCCGACCCGCCCGGCACCGTCCGAACCGCCAAGACGCGCACATCCGTCCAGGTCGCGGGCATTCCGTTCCGCTTCGGGCCGGACCCGCATGAGGTATGGCCAGCCACCGGTACTGCCGCGCCCGATATGCCCCTGCGTTGGCGTGATCGTCGGAAATGAGTGCAGTTTGTGCTGTCCTGGCAGCACGGATTGCACTCAAAAGCCGACGGGAGAAGGGGATGTGAGGCTAGGACGACCGGTTTATGCGGTTTTGTCCACCGCCCGCTGGCCTGCCGGGCATGAGTATTCGGTCATCGATCTAGGCCGGGAACGGGTTGCGGACTTCGACGCCTTCGTACGGCTGGCCAGCATTGAGATCCTCGGAATACAGGATCTGGCAGCCTAGTTCCTGCGCGCTGCGCAGGATCATCGCATCCCAGAAGGACGCTCCGGTCCGCTGATGGATCTCGATGGCGGCGCGGACGTCGGCGACGGCGGGAGAGTGCACGTGCCAGTGAGCTAGGTCATCGATGACCTGGGCGGCGGTCGGGGCTTCGAGTGGCTTGGGGATCTTCCGGGTCGTGGTGACAAAGAACTCCTGCAGTACCTGAACGCTTAGGCATCCTTCCCGGGTCCCCCACAATTCCTCGACCAGGACGTGGGCACGGCTGTGCTTATCTCCGGCGCTCACGTCGTGGGCGTAGACAAGGATGTTCGTGTCCACGAACTGGCGGTTACCGCTCATGCAGGTCATCCCGGGACCAGGCCGCATGGCCGCGCGTACCGAGATCTACTCCCTCGTGCAGCAGGGCCAGGCTGCGTTCCCTGGCCGCGTCGTACCCGGTCTCCCGCTCTACGGTTTCCCTGAGCATGCGGGCCAGAAGCTGCGAGACCGAGGTACCCCGCCGCGCCGCGAGAATCCGCGCCTCCCTCAGGTCCTCTTCGGGCAGGGAGAGGGTGATGTTCTGGTTGGCCATCGTGGTCCTCACGGTTCTGCGTGCTTCACGTAAAACAGTGTAACACGTAGTTCCGTGGCACTGCGGAAAACCAGGCCCGTTCGGGGCCATGGGGGACGGGACCGGTGCGGACGGATCGCCGTGGGTGGGACGTAATATTTCATTCCTCTGTATCAAGGCTTAACGGGTGTACTCTGCTATCCCAGAAAAGCCGGTGGGGATGGGGAGCAGGATGGGGTACAGCGGGCCGACTGGACCGATGCCCGTGCTCACCTGCCCGCCCGAGGACTGGTGGGATCCGGCCTGGCAGAAGATGCAGACCCCGGGTGTCACCGTGCCCGAGCGGGGCATCGTGGAGGCGCCCGCGCAGGCCGGCCCCGAGGCGCTCACGGCCGAGGCTCCGCCGTCGTGGCGGCAGGTCGCCGGGACCACCTTCGGCCTGTGGACGTCGCGTCACCTGCCCTGGCTCGGCCGGTTCTCGGGCCCGTCCTCGCGGCGGTCGCCGCGACGGCTGGCCGCGGTGGCGGCGCTCGGGGCCGGGCTGCTGGCGGTGGGCGTCGGCGCCGCCGGGCTGGCCACCTCCGCCCTGTCCCCCGCGCACGCCGCGCCGCTGCCCCCGCGGCCGGCGCCGATCCCGGCTCCGACCGAGCGGACCGTGCTGCCGGCCTCGCTGGCGACGGGCCCGCGGGCGGCCCGGCCGACCTGGCTGAGCATCCCGTCGCTCGGGATCCGGACCAGGCTGATCCACCTCGGCGTCAACTCCGACGGCACGCTCCAGGTGCCGTCGAGCACGGCGGTGGCGGGCTGGTACACCGGGAGCCCGCGGCCGGGCACGGTCGGCTCCGCCATCATCGCCGGGCACGTCGACTCGCGCACCGGGCCCGGGATCTTCTTCTGGCTGCGCACGCTGCACCGCGGCGACCGCATCTACGTGGGCCGCGCCGACGGGACGATGGCCGTCTTCACCGTGACCAAGATCAGGAAGTTCGCCAAGGATGAGTTCCCGACCGCGGCGGTGTACGGCCCGGTGCCGGACGCGGAACTGCGCGTGATCACCTGCGGCGGCATCTTCGACCGGTCGCGCGGCAGCTACCTCAGCAACGTCGTGGTCTTCGCCCGGCTCGCCGGATGATACCGCCGCGCACCGTAACGCCTCAGATGCAATCAGGCATTCCGGTAGATAAAGACCCGGGTGTGTGCTCTGCTGTCTCAGATGACCCAGCAGTGGGGGCGAACGGGATTGGGAGACAGTTGGCCGGTTCGCAGACCCGGCAGGCGGTGAGTTCGGCCGCCCATAGAACGCTGCCCGGAGCTCCGTCGTGGGGCCGGGTGCTCGCGACGACCGTCAGCCTGTGGGTCGGGCGCCGGACGGCCCGGCGGCGGCACCCGCGGCTGGCGCTGGTCCTGGCCATCTGCGTGGTGGTCGCGGCCGCGGCGGTGGTGAGCGTCGTCCAGGTCAGCGGGACCTCGTCCCGGACGGCTTCGGCGTCCCGGACGGCTTCGGCGTCCCGGCCGCACGCGGTGCCGCCCGCCTGGGCGCGGGGGGCCGCCGGGGCCGTGCGGACGCAGGCCGCGACCTGGGTAGCCAGCCAGCTGAGCAGCGCCGAGACGGTCGGGTGTGATCCGCTCATGTGCGCCGCGCTGCGCGCGCACGGTGTCGCCGCGAGCCGGCTGGTGCCGGTGACCTCGGGTGCTGCGGACGCCGATGTGGTGGTCGCTTCGCCTTCGGCCGCCGGGCAGCAGAGCGCGCCGGTGCTGCTGGCCGGCTTCGGGTCCGGGGCCAGCCTGGTCGAGGTCCGCGCCGCTCCCCCGGGCGGGTCCGCCGCCTACCAGCGGGCCGTGGCGGCCGACCTGGCCGCGCGCCGGTCCGCGGGCGCGCAGTTGCTGCACAGCCAGCGCATCGTTGTCGCGGACCCGGCCGCCGCACAACTCCAGGCGGGCCAGGTGGACAGCCGGCTGCTGATCATGCTCGCGATGCTGGCCTCGCAGCATCCCTGGCGGGTGGCCGGCTTCGCCGGCACCTCCCCCGGGGTGCCGCTCACCGAGGCGCCGTTCCGTGAGGTCACCATCACCGGCCCGGACGCCGGGGACCTGGCCGCGTCGCTCACCATGGTGCGCGCGCAGCGTTCCCCCTACCAGCCCGCCCGGGTCGCCATCGTGCGCCTGCCCGGCGGGCAGACCGCACTGCGCATCGACTTCGCCGCGCCGAGCCCGCTGGGGCTGCTGACGGGCGGTGCTTCCGGGTGAGCTTCAGGGTGAAGGGAAACAACGATGAGGCTGGGTAGGCGTCTCGTCCTGGTCACCGCGGTTACCGCCCTGCTCGGCGGGCCCGTCGTGGCCACGGCTTCGGCGGCATCCGCGGCATCCGCGGCTTCCGCTGCCGGGGCGGGCCAGGGCTGGGTGCGCTGCGCCGACCTGTCGCCCGGGACGCCGGAGGACGTGTACCTGTACCCGTTCGGCAATCCCTCGCACCCGACCATGCTGATGCATCAGGGCTACGGCAGCGTCTCCGAGTACATGCCGTTCAGCGCCGGCCAGTACACGCTGGCCATGCGCCCGCCCGGCGCCTCGGCGTCCAGCCCGCCGACGGTTTCCACCAGCTTCATGGTGAGCGCGGGATCGAACTACACCGTGGCCAGCATCGGTTCGGCCTCGTCGCGGCGGCTGAAGGTGCTGAACGACCAGATGGCCGCGGCGGCCGGCTCGAAGGCGCTGATCAGGGTCATCCAGGCGTCGGTGAAGCAGCCTCAGGTCACGGTCCGCGTCGGGTCGGACGTGCTGGCCCGGGAGCTGGGCTTCGGCTCGGCCTCGTCGTACCGGTCCGTCAAGCCAGGTTCGCCGACCGTCACGTTCAGCGCGCAAGGCGAGCACGCGGCCATGGCCGTGAAGCTGACGGCTGGTTCGGTGCACACGCTGGTGGTGCTGGACGGGTCCTCCGGGCTCAGGATCGACAACCTGACCGACGCGGCCGGAAGTACGGACCGGCCGAAGGGCGGGGCGGCGACCGGGTTCGGCGGGACGGCCCCGAAGGCCGGGCCGGGGCTCTTGCCGTGGCTGGGCACGCTGGCGGGCGGGTTGCTGCTGGCTGTGGCCGGGGGGTTCAGCCTGCGGCGGTCGCGTCGTCGCACGGCCGCGGCCGCGGCTGCGTCGGCTGGTGCTGACTCGGCTGGTGCTGACTCGGTGGCCTCGGCTGCGGCGGCGCGCGACTAGGGGTTACCCGTCCACAGGGTGAGCACCTTGTATCCCCGGCCCGACTCGAACGGGCGACCTGCTCCTTCGGAAGGAGCCGCGCTTTCCTGCTGCGCCACGGGGACATGCGGGCCGGGTGGTCAGGCTGGCACGAGGAGATTCGAACTCCTATGACCTTCTTAACAGGAAGGCGTCCTGCCGTTGAACGACGTGCCATTGAGATCGGCCGTGCGGCCGGCCGTCGCGCGCCTGGTAGCGAGAGTGAGACTCGAACTCACGACCTGCGGATTATGAGAAGTACGGCCCCATGCGCCATATCCGCTAGCTGCGCAGACGACACGAATCATTGCACTGACGGCACTCACCGCGCTGGGATTATCTGACGCGCCGGTCCACGAATCGGTCCACGGTCGCGGCGCCCATGTCCACTGATCCTGTTACTGTGCGTAACGTCACCAAGAGCGTCGACGCCTACGTCCGCGGCGAACGGCGACGCGGTTTGCCGCGTCTTGATATGCGTGTCGAGCGTGACGAACCTAAACTCACCAGCTGGCTGTCCCGCCTTGCGGTACTGCCCGGCGGCGAGCCCGGGGCATGACCATGATCTTGAGTCGACCTCGGCGGTATGAGGCTCACTCGCTACGACTTGCCGGCGACGTTCTGCAGGCGCAGCTCGCCGTGGGCGATGAGCCGGCCTGATTGGTCGGTGAAATCGACGCGCCACAGCTGCTGGGTGCGGCCCTGGCTGAGGGCGGTGGCTTCGACGTTTACCCGCCCGGCGGTGACCGGGCGCAGGAAATGGGTGGTGTTGGTCAGGCCGACGGCGATCTGACCCTGATCGCGGACCGCGATGCTGGCGCCGACGCTGGCTGCAGTCTCGACCGCGGCCGTGTAGACGCCGCCGTGCACGACCCCCCACGGGGTGTGGTGCTCCGAGCTCAGCTCCAGGTGGCCGGTAACTCGGGTCGCGGAGATGTCATCAAAGACGAGGCCCGCGGCGCGCAAGAACGGGCCGAAATCCTCCAGCGAGACCTCGAGCCGTGGCGTTACCGCGGTCCGGGCCGCCGGGGTGGCGATCTCAGGGTCCATCGCACTTTCCCTCTGGTCGGAATTCACACGGTTGGACGGGCGTCTCGGTCCTGTCACGCGCGGATAGCTCGCCCGCTGGTCAGCGGCCCTCGAACACTACCTCGGCGTAGTTCTGGATGAACTTCCGCGCGCCCTGGGTCAGCAGCAGCTCGACCGCGTACTGCATGTCACGGCTTTCGAGCAGGCCAGGCGCGACGTCGAGGAGATACTGGTCCGCTTGCCGGGAGCCCTGATCGAGGGCGTGCCGTAGTAGTCGTTTTGTTACCGCGTGCGCCATTGTCGGGCCTTTGGACAGCTGCTGAGCCCAGGCCAGGGCCGCCTCGCGCAGATTCTCGTCAGGCACCACCCGGTTGATGATGTTCCACCGCCCGAAGGTCGCCGCGTCGTACGTCTCCGCACTGAAGACGATCTCCTTCGCCCGGGCCGGCCCGCACCGCTCGGCCAGCCGGTACACCCCGCCCAGGAAGGTGGCCGCGCCGATCTTCGCCTCGACCTGTGCGAACTGGGCGCCCTCGGCCGCGATGATCAGATCACACGCCAGCGCCAGCTCCAGCCCTGCCGCGAAACACATCCCGTGGACCGCGGCGATAACCGGGAACGGCGCATCCTCCAGCGTGTTGATCAGCTGGAATCCCTCGGCAAACATCTCCCGGGCCTGCCCGGCGGTGGTGCCGGCGAAGAGGTGGACGTCGGCCCCGCCGCAGAACAGCGGCCCGTCGGCCTGCAGGACCAGAGCCCGTGCCTCTTCGCTGATCGCCCGGCGGACCGCACCCTCCAGTCCGGCGCCCAGTTCCATAGTGAAGGTATTGGCCGGCGGATTGGCCATTGTGACGACCGCGACATCGCCGATCTTCTCGTACTTCGTCTCGATCATCATGCTCCGATCTGCCTGCCGGGCCAGGTTAGAGGCGTTCCAGGATGGTCGCGTTGGCCAGGCCGCCGGCTTCGCACATGGTCTGCAGGGCCAGGCGGGCGCCCCGTGCGTGCATGGCGTGGACCAGGGTGGTCATCAGCCTGGCTCCGCTGGCCCCGAGCGGATGGCCGATGGCGATGGCGCCGCCGTGGACGTTGACCTTGTCCAGGCTGGCGCCGGTTTCGCGCTGCCAGGCGAGCACGACGCTGGCGAACGCCTCGTTGACCTCGAACAGGTCAATATCGTCTATGGACAACCCGGCTTTGCTGAGTACCTTGCCGGTGGCCGGGATGATGGCGGTGAGCATCATGACCGGGTCGTCGGCGGCCACGGCGAAGGAGTGCACACGCGCCATCGGGGTCAGGCCCAGCGCTCGGGCGCGCTCACCGCTCATCAGCAGCAGGGCCGCGGCGCCGTCGTTGATCTGGCTGCTGTTACCCGCGGTGACGTGCCAGCCGATCTGCGGGAACCGCTGGGCCAGGGCCGGGTCGTAGAAGGCCGGGCGGAGCCCGGCGAGCACCTCGGCCGTGGTCGCCGGGCGGATGCCCTCATCGGTGTCGACGACTCTTGTCGTGCCGTCCTGGCTGGTCACCGGAACGGGCGCCAGCTCGTCGGCGAATAGGCCGCCGGCCTGCGCGGCAGCGGCGCGCCGGTGGCTGGCGGCGGAGAATTCGTCAAGCTCGGCGCGGCTGAGGTTCCATTTGGCGGCGATCAGTTCGGCGCTGATCCCCTGCGGGACCAGGCCGTCGGGATAGCGGTCCGCGACCCCGGGCCCGAACGGGTCGGATCCGGGCAGCACGTTGGACCCCATGGGGACGCGGCTCATGCTTTCCACGCCGCAGGCGATCACGATGTCGTACGCACCCGCGAGGATGCCCTGGGCGGCGAAATGGACGGCTTGCTGGGAGGACCCGCACTGGCGGTCGACCGTCGTGGCCGGCACGATCTCGGGGAACCCGGCGGCCAGCACCGCCCACCGGGTCGTGTTCGCGGCCTGCTCGCCGACCTGGTCGACGCAGCCGCCGATCACGTCGTCGATCAGCGCCGGGTCGAGAGCCGTGCGTTCGGCCAGCGCCCGGAGACTATGAGCGAGCAAGTCCACCGGATGGACCGGTGACAGGCTTCCCGTGGGCTTGCCCTTGCCGATCGGGGTGCGGACCGCGTCGACGATGACCGCATCACGCATGGTGCTTCCCTTGTCCAGCTATCAGTTCTCTTATGGAACTAACTCTAGCGATGTGCGTTCTATTAAGCAACCTTCTATCCTTGGTTGCATGCAGCGGACTAGCTTTGAGGACATGACCTGCTCAGTCGCCCAGTGCCTCGACGTGGTAGGCGAATGGTGGAGCCTGCTCATCGTCAGGGACGCTTTCCTCGGCGTGACCCGCTTCGACGACTTCCAGGCACGCCTGGGCATCTCCCGCAACATCCTTACCCGGCGGCTGAACCACCTGGTGGACAACGGGATCCTCAAGCGAGTGCCCTACCAGGACCATCCGCCGCGCTCTGAGTACCGGCTCACCGGCAAGGGCCGCGACCTGTGGCACGTGGTAACGGCCATGCGCCAGTGGGGCGACCGGTGGGCCGCCCCCGGCGGACCGCCCCTGGAGATCAGGCATACCGCCTGCGGGCACATCGTCACCGCCGTGCCCACGTGCTCGCACTGCGGCGAGCCACTCGATGCGCGCTCGGTCACCGCCGTCCCGGGACCCGGCGCCTTCGAAGGCGACTTCGGCCGAACTCTGCTGTCTGCAGTACCGTAGTTTCCCGGACCGGTCCTTCGGTTGTCACCGGAGGCGGGATAGGGCGTTCCTCGTCGTCCTCGTTTCCGGCAAGATCCGGAAGCGTCAGCTCAGTTGTCACGGTGGCTGGTCGGCCCGGCAGGATCACAGCCGAGCCTGTCGCGACAGCAACCTTCTTGCCGTCAGCGTCGAACGCTTCCGAGGTGCCAACCGCCATGCTGCGGCCCGGTAGATCACCGTTCCCCGGGCTAGCAGATCACGCCCGTCGGGCGAAACCGGGCGCAGGAAGTACACCTTGAGGTTCACGGGAGCCAGCGCGGTACCGGCCGGGAGGGTTGTCTGCACCGTGCCGTCGATGGCCGTGTCGGCGAGCATGGCGATGGCGCTGCCGTACAGCGACATCCCGGCCACCCAGCTCGAGAACAAGAACCTGACTCCCCTGTCCCTGGAGACCAGCAGGCCGGCATCTTCGCGGTCGGCGACGTGCGCAGCGGCTCGGTCAACGCGTCGCGGCCGCCATCGGCGAAGGCTCCGTCGCCGTCCGCCTCGCCTTCAAACGCCTGCAGATAGCAGGCACCGCCGACCCAACAGGGTAAAGCGCGGGCTGAGTGCAGTCAGGTTGCGGATACCCCGAGGCCGGTGCGCCGCCAGATGCTGGAAGGCATGAACGGTGACGCGCGCGTGCTGGCCGACGGAAACAAGGCGCCAGTGCTCGCCCTAGGCGTCTGGCAGGTCCCGGACGGACCCGAGTGCGTCAACGCCGTGCGCTGGGCGCTGGAGGCCGGGTACCGGCACATTGACACGGCTCAGGCCTACGGCAATGAGGAGAGTGTCGGCCGCGCCCTTCGCGACAGCAGCGTGCCGCGCGAACAGGTATTCATCACCACCAAGTACCTCCCGCGACGCAGTGACCCGGTCGCCCAGGCCGAGAAGAGCCTGCGCCGCCTCGGTGTGGAGCAGATCGACCTTTACCTGGTCCACTGGCCACAAGGCGGCCCAACCAAGGCCTGGGCCGGCATGGAACGCGCCCGCGAACTCGGACTAGCCCGCTCTATCGGAGTCTCGAACTTCAGCGCCGCCGAACTCGAAGTCGTGCTCGCGGGCGGATCGCTTCCGCCGGCCGTCAACCAGGTGGAATTCAACCCGCAGCACTACCGGCGCGCGCTCCTCGACGCGTGCACCCAGCACGACGTTGCCGTCGAGGCCTACAGCCCGCTCGGCACCGGCCGGTCGCTCGCAGACACAACGGTGGCCAAGATCGCCAGGCAGAACGGCAGGACGCCGGCCCAGGTGCTGCTGCGCTGGAGCCTGCAGCACGGACTCATCGTCATTGCCAAGTCGACGCACCGCGCGCGCATCCATGAGAACGCACAGATTTTCGGCTTCGACCTGTCAGCCGAGGACATGGCCGAACTCGACGCGCTGGATCAGACCGGAGGCACCGACGGCGCCCAAGAATACAAGTGGTGGTAGCCCGTGACCAGCGAGCTCTCCCTTCAGCAACGCTACTCGCAGGCAGTCCGGGATGACACCGGACAGTCCTTCGCCGCGATCACAGAGCCGGACGTCAGCCTGTCCGGCAGCATCTTCTGCATGCCCGTCACCGGGCGGGCACCCGTCTTGCGGACGCTGTGCACCGCTCAACGGCCTGATCGAGCCGGGCCACGTTGACACAGCACCCGGCTAGTCGCTTATGCGCCGCCGAAGGACACCGCAACACAACAAGAGAGGAACACGCAATGCCGATGATTGACGTGTACGCTACGGCGGGCACCTTCACCGACAAGCACCAGCTCGCCACCGATCTCGCGGCGACCCTGATGGTTATCGAGGAGGTCCCGGACATCCCGATGTTTCGCCAGAACACGGCCGCGTTCGTCCACGAACTGCCCGCCGGTACCCTCTCGAACGTCGACGGCGCATCCAACTACGTTCGCGTGCAGGTGCTCACGAATGCGGGTGCTCTCGACCGCGACAAGCAGATCGCGGTGGTCAGCCAGTTCACCAGCATGGTCGCAGAAGCCGCGCACGACCCCTCACTCGCCGACCGCACCTGGGTGCTGCTGACCGAGGCCGTGCCCGGCGGATGGGGTCTCGGCGGTCACGCCAACACCAATGAGGAACTTGTCGCCGCGGCCCGCATGCAGATCGCGGAGCTGCGCGCAAAGGCCACGGGGCCTGTGACGTAGCTGGGCCGCGACCAGGATGGCAAGGGAGGCGGAGTAGACCAGACCGGCCCGCGAGACGGGGGCGGTGCTCTTGCGCTCAGGCCAGCGGAAGGGAACGTGCTGTTCGACCTCGGCGAACGGGCCGGTCACCCGGTACGTCTACCACCCGAACCGCGGTGCGATGATCACGGACTACGACGAGACGTCCGGCTCCGTCCCCCGTGGCCGGAGCAGCAGGATGCCGAGTGCGGCCGCAGCCAGGGCGGCAACCGACGCGGAGTAGACCAAGGCGGTGGAGTGCAGTCCGAACTTCGTGGTCGCTATGCCGGCGATCAGCGCCGGGACGCTGAACGCGAGGTAGCCCACGATGTAGATGGCAGCCACCACGCCGGCGCGCCGACTGGGCGTAGCCAGGGCGGTAATCATCCGAAAGGACCCTAGAAAGACCAGGCCGAAGCCGGCGCCAGCCGCCGCGGCGCCCGCGATGAAGGCAGCGGACCTCGTCGTCGCGATCGCGCCGAACGCCAGCGCCATGCCCGCAAACAGGAACAGGCAGCCTGCCAGCATCACTGCCCGGGAGCTGATCGCACGCAGGGCCAACACCGCCACGGCCGCGGCACCGAAGAGCAAGAAGATCACCAGCCCGCCCCACAGCGGGTCCGGCGAACCCGCCGCCTGGGCGGCAAGCGACGGCCCCAGCGACAGGTAAAAGCCGGCGAGTGCCCATCCCGCCGCAAGGCACGGAACGACTGCGGCGAAGGTTCCCCGTGCCTGGCGCGGCAGGGCGACCCTAGGACGCAGGGAGGCCAGCACACCGGCACGCCTGGACCCGGGTTCGGCCATGGCCAGCACGGTGACGATGCCAGCGGCGAATACGGCCAGCAGCGCCCGCCAGATCAGGTGAGTCGGTGCCGGGGCGTACTGGATGAGCGCGCTGGTGATCAGCGCCCAGGCCCAGGCCTAGATTGGAGAAGGCGCTGGTCGCCAGGGCCGCCCGTCGGCTTCCCGCTGGCTGCAGGTCAATCAGCCCGGCGCCGATCGGCCCACTGCCCAGGCCGGTCGCGATGCCCTGCATGGACCGGGCCGCATACAGTGCCCCGACGCCATGCGCGGCCAGGAAGACCACACATCCGATGGCGCTGAAAATCAGAGCCGTGATAATCACCGGGAGCCTGCCCAGGTAGTCCGACACCGATCCGAAGAACAGCAGCGTGATCAGCAGAACCAGGACGTAAACCGCGAACACGCCGGTCAGCGTGACCGCCGAGAAATGAAACCGGGCCTGGTACACCCGGTACAAAGGCGACGCGGCCGCCGACGCGAAGAACAACATCAGGAACAGCCCGGCCAGGATCCAAAACGCGGCCGGTCTTGGCAACGCCCACCGCCCAGACTGTCCGCCGGGGCCCAGTCCTGGCCACAGGCTGTGGGCGGCATCGGTGGTCGGCTTCGCGTCCTCTGTCACAACCAGCCCTTCCGGCCAGCCGTCTGTCCCAGCAGCGACGCCTGTTCGTGGATCCAGGGGTTCGCCAGCGTGGTCCAGATCGCGGCCTCGCCGGCACCATGGGCTAGGCCCAGGCTGTGCGGGCCGTGGGCGAACATGTGCACGGCGTGGGGAACTTTACTGGCCGCGAGCGCCGAGGCCAGGCGGTAGGTGTGCTCGGGAGGAACGTACGCGTCCTCCGCGGTGTGCCAGATGAAGAAGGGTGGCGACTGGGGCGTGACCAGCGAATCCAGCGATGTCGACCGGCGCAGCCTCGGACTGGCATCCTCGCCCAGGAGGATCAGCCGGGCAGGACGGTAGGTCTCGGTTTCCATCGAGGTGATGGCGTAACCAAGCACAGCGAAGTCCACCGATTCCTCGGGCGCGGCGCCTGGCGCTAGCGCGGCCAACCCGGCCAGATGGCCGCCAGCGGAGAACCCCATGAGCCCGATCCGCTGCGGGCCTTCGGCCCGCCGACGGGCGATCTCGGCGCGCAGCGCGTCCAGCGGCGCCGGGTGCCGGACGTTGAGCGGGTAGCGGAACACGCTCGCCTGCACGCCTATCTCGCCGAGCCAGCTGGCCACCGGCTCGGCTTCGTGCGGAGCGTGTGCGGCGTACCGCCGCCGGGCAGGACGATCATCTGCATGCCGGGAGATCCCGGGGATGTCTTCGTCATGGCTGTTCTCCGCCTCTTTGCTGTGCCTGCACTACGAACCCCATGTCGCGCTGGCTATGCACCAGCCAGGACGGTCGAGTACGTTCGGCCGTGATGTCGGCTATGCGAACGTGATCTCGCTGAGATCGATCGAGACCAGCAGCGGCTCGGTGAGCGCCCGGCCCTCCGGCGTGCGCGGAAAGATCCGGTGCCCGGTCGGGATCATGATTCCGGCGACCCGCGTATAGCCGGACATGTAGTGCGCGCCCATGCTGCCGCCCAGGATGTCCACGTCGTAGTCCTTGCGCCGGATCAGGCCATCGTCACCGACGTAAACCGTCTGCACGGCGCTGTGGGTGGCGAGACAACTCGGCCAGACCACGCGCAGCCGACGCCACTGCTCGCCGTTTTCCTGCCACGGTTCCAGCTCAGCCGTCTCGAACCCTGGCAGCGTAAACGTGAAAGGCTGCGTGAGGTAGGTCCACATCGCGGTACCGACGAAGTAGGCTAGCTGGAGAGTGGTCCACGGCGTCTCAGCGGTGTGGCCGGCGAACGAGGCCCGCGGCTGTTCCAGTGCCTCAACCACGGTTCCGTCGGCGGTCTCTATCGCGACGCGCTCGGGGGTGAAGACGCTTCGCCGGCCGGCAGCGCCGAACGGGTAGTGTGACTCCCGCTCCTCATGCAGGCTTGCCGTGACGAAGACGTCGTCAAGCACCCCCTGCTGGCCTTTGAGTGCCCACAGAACGCCGCCCTGGG
>WNGL01001778.1_pt1 | contig 26320 bp, 19 predicted proteins | sample 5400591 | NCBI WGS metagenome assembly WNGL01 (sample SAMN13153377, study PRJNA577476) | soil metagenome | isolation source: 80 cm soil or saprolite under Garry oak tree replicate 1 | place: USA:California | collected 2016-06-15 | reverse complement strand
ATGGGATCGGCGTGTCGATGCACCACCTTCCAGGTGCCGTCTTCAGGTCGAAGGATGCTCGTCGTCCGCAGAGCCAGTAGGGCGACATCCTCCCTTCCGCCAAGCTTGGCCTTGATCCGCTCTACCTCCACAATGTAGGCAAGGTCAGCAGTCACGTACTTCGCCACGTTCTCGAAGCTAGTGACCTCGCCATCTCGGTACAGCGATGCGGCACGCTCCATGGTCTGGGCAACCTGCTTCCACCCACGCACGACAGGGCCAAAGGGGTTAGCAAGGCTGACGTCTTCCCGATGGGAGAACACCATCTTGTAGGGCTCAGGGTTTCCCTTCACGAACTCGCCCGCCGCTCGATGATAGTGTTCAACTACTTCGTCAAAATCCAACGTACTCATGAGATATCATCTCCATCATGCTCTGAACTTCGGTGAGAAAGCTTGCGGCTGGCGGGAGCCTTGGTCAATGGAGATTGCCTTCCCGTCATCGACTGCATGAGGCACTCCTCACCTCTCTCTTTGCTTACTTCCTCTCCTCCTTTCTCAAGTCTACCATAGTGAGGGATGCACCACTGAGGCTGGAGAACAAGAGGAGTCTTGCGTGCATCTGGAAAGGAAGGTTACGCACGGCGCAGGACCCGTAAGCGCAATAAGTCAAAATTGGCTCTGCCGAACACGATCCGTTTCTGAAGCTTTAAGCAGTTGACCTGCGCTTCGACCTGACCATTGCTCCACTCTGAAGAAAACGCCGCTTTGACCGCCGCATAATCCTGGCGGATGCCCTTCGCCATTTTTTTGAATTCGGGCAGGCTGCTGTGTTCAGCTTGGGTCAGCCAGCTATCCAGATCCGCTTCTCGACGCTCTGCCAGCATCATCACAAACTCCTGGCTCAGTTGGTAAGCCCTCTCCAGGCCGGGGTGTCCGGCTCGAATCTGTCCAACGTGCTGTGTTTGCTTCTCATCCAGCTTTCCTGCTTGGCTGACAAAGATGGTAAATTGGCTGAAAGTTCGGACAAGGGTCACTCCTTCCAGCATTTACGTCCGAACTTTCAGCCAATTTACCACCTTGACAAAAACATTATTATAAATCATACTATGTCATAAGGTATGTTATAGAGACATACCTTATGACATTCTCTATGAAGTATTTTGTGCTGGCAGCACAGAGGAAAGGATGTGAGCGGTGTACGAATTTCTCATACTGTCTCACCTGATGAAAAATTCAGCCCACGGCTATCTTATCGCCAGAATCATCAATGACATCATCGGTCCGTATGCGCGCGTCAGTAATGGGCGGCTTTATCCCCTGCTCGCTAAGATGGTGCAGGATGGACTAATCGCTGTCCGCACGGAGCCTGCTAGCACCCCTCCGGGTGATCGCCAGCTTCGTGTCTACCAGATAACCGAGGCCGGTAGGAAGCGCTGGCGGGCGCTGATGACGGATACGACCATGAATCCTGGTGAATATCAAAAGTTGTTCCCTCTGAAAGTGACCGATTTTGCATTTCTCGATCCGTCTGAGCGTCTGCGGCTCCTTGACCACTACATGCACTATTGCCAGGCTCACCTTATTCATCTGACGATTCAGATGGATGAAGTCCTCCATGAAAGTCCATCGTGGTGGCCCGAAAATGATCCTGCCCTCAATAAAGCCCATGTCGAGAGGGTTATCCGCGTGATGCAGCATTACATGGACGAGTGGCAACTGGAGCATGACTGGGCAAAGAGTCTTCGTGAGATGGAAATGCCTGAGGCTCATCCCCAGGAGCCGGCGCAGGTACAAAATCAAACCTGAGTACAGCTTATTCAAGAGCACACCGTGTAGAAAGGAACGGAATTCATGGACAAGTATATTACTCAAACCGTCGCCCCTGTGCGGTCAGTGGAACATACTGGCCCCGCCATAGAGATGACCGAGCTGTGTAAAGACTTTGGCGCCTTTCGAGCCGTCGATCACCTCTCGTTGACTGTTCAGCAGGGCGAGATTTTTGGCCTGCTGGGACCTAATGGTTCGGGCAAAACGACGACGATCAATATGATCAGCGGGCTGAGCGTGCCTACTTCTGGCGAGGTGCGGGTGATGGGATATGATGTACGCCACCAGGCTCGCCAGGTGCGACGCATCCTCGGCTCAATTCCCCAGGAAACGGCTTTATATGAAGAACTGACGGCCTGGGACAATATGGACTTTCACGCCGATCTCTTCGGTGTCCCCCGTCACGAGAAAAAAGAGCGCATCGTCAGGCTGCTGGCGCTGGTGCAATTGCTGGACCGCAAAGCTTCTCGCGTGAGCACCTTTTCCGGTGGCATGAAGCGCCGCCTGGCCATTGCGCGCGCACTACTCCACGACCCTTTGCTGATCTACCTTGATGAGCCGACGCTCGGGGTCGATGTGCAGGCCCGCCGCGCTATCTGGGAGTATTGTCTCTCCCTGCGCGATCAGGGCAAGACGGTCCTGATCACCACGAATTACCTGGAGGAGGCCCAGGCATTGTGCGAGCGGCTAGCCATCATCGATCATGGTAAGCTCATCACGGTAGATACGCCCGATCATCTCAAGCAGACCTTCGGTGGGACCATCCTTGAGCTGGAGACTTCCCAACCGTTCGAGAGCGTTGAGCAGATCAAGGAACTGCCTGGAGTCAAAGAGGTGCAGCAGGAGGGGAAGCGTCTGAAGATCACGACGGCCGGCGTTGATCACATCGTGCCGCAGATCGTCAATATCGTCTCCCAGGATGCCGAGCTGCGCGACCTTGCAGTGCGTGAACCGACGCTGGATGAGATCTTCTTGCAGTTGACCGGAACGGCCTTGCGCGATTAGGAGGAATGCTATGTTACACCATGCTGCCTCTACTGTGCGGGTCATCTGGGCCTGCATGAAGAAGGATATCAAGACCTCCTTCACAGAGCGCACGTTTACAATTGTCGGGACCCTGGTGCCGCTCAATATCCTGTTCCTCATGATCCTGTTTGTGATCGGCGGGGGCACCGCTCCGACGGCAGTAGTGATGAATGATCGCGGCCCCTATGCGCAGCAGTTTTACCAGGCGATGAGTGGAGCGCATTCTTTCCGCTTGCAGCAGACCGGCGCCCAGGAGGCCGAAGCGTTGCTTCGTTCCGGCCATATTGTAGCGGTCGTGACCGTTCCGGCTGATTTCGATGCGCGCATCCGGCAGAATCAACCTGTCCAGGTCGGTGTACAAATCAATAACCTCAACACCGACTTCACCAACGATATCCGGCGCGCCATCCCGCTCTCCATCACGAGCTTTTATGCGAAGGCATTTCCCCAACTCGTGACGGTTGTGCCTCACGAGCAGGATGCCTATGCCCAGGATACCGATTACGTTCCCTACCTGTCTGTCTCCATCCTGGTTGTTGGCATCATGCTTGGCGGCTTGCTGCAATCAGGCTTAGGTACAGCGCGAGAGTGGGAGAGCGCCACCATAAAAGAATTACTGCTCTCGCCTGCCAGTCGCTGGTCGATGATTGTGGGGAAGATGCTGGGCGCGTTCGTTGTGGGCCTGGTTTCGCTGGTCATCGTTATTGCAGCGCTCATCCTGCTGTTCGGCGTCTGGCCTGCTCACTGGGACGAGGTGATAGGCTTCGGGCTATTGACCCTGGTCATCTTCGTAGCCTGGGGGACACTGCTGGGAACGCTGTTCAAAAATCGCACTCCCGTCCTGGCCCTCTCGTTTGGCATCTCGATTCCGCTGTTCATCTTGAGCGGCGCTTTTGGCCCGCTTTCGTTTACGACTCCGGCGATTCAGTTCATCGCCCAGCTTTTCCCCGTTGCGTATGCCATCGCGCTGCAGCAGCACGCCTTTCATAACTTCAATCTGAATACCTATGGCGTCGGGGGCAATGTCCTGGTCCTTGTGGGCTATGCACTGGGGCTGATGATCCTGGCGGCGGTTGCCCTGCGGCGTTCTACGATAGCTCATTAGCAAGGGAGGGATGACGATCATGACTCAGTTGATCAACTTTTTGCGCATTGTCTGGATTGTGTTCAAGAAAGATGTGCGAGTCTGGCTCCGCCAGCCGGTCAATCTGGCGGTAATATTCATTCCTGCTCTCGGCTTCTTGCTGGTAAGTGCGCTGGGCACGGCGGCGGTCGGTCGCAGTCCCGTGGCGCTGGTGACGCTCGATCATGGGCCGAAGGGCATCCAGATGCAGCACATTTTTCACGATGCCGACGTGTTCCGTATCAGCGATGCCACGCCGGAGCAGGCCCGCCAGCTCTATAAGCAGATCCAGGTGGTGGCGATCATCACGATCCCTGCCGATTTCACACAGCGCGTCGAGGCGCACCAGCAATCGCCCATCGATGTCGAGGTCAACAATCTCAACCTGGACTTCACCAACGATATTCGGCGTGCGGTCCCCGATGCGATCACACAGTTTTACCAGGTGCAGGGGAGCGGCAGCCCGGTGAAGGTGACGATGCACGAGCAGGATCTGCGCAGCCGCGATATCGAGTTGTTTGAGTACAGTGTGTTGCCGACGATTGTGCTGCTGCTGACCATTGGCGGCGTGATCAATGGTGGGGTGGCCACGTCGCGCGAGTGGGAAAGCCGGACCATCAAGGAACTGTTGCTCTCACCGACGCCGCGCAGCGCGCTCGTCACCGGCAAGGTGCTGGCAAACTTCGTGATTACCTTTGCGCTTGGCGTGGCTGTGCTCCTGGCAGGGGATTTGCTAGGCTGGACGCAGCCCCAGGGAATCTACTGGCTGAGCGCCTTGCTGGCGATAGCCCTGGTAGCGCTGATGAGTTCCGGGCTTGGTGTAGCTCTAGGGGCCGCACTTCAGCGCATGCAGCCGGCCATCGCTATCGCCAACACCGGGTCAATCTACCTGTTCTTCCTGGCCGGCGGCATTGGCGTACTGGCCTTTGCGCCCGGCTGGTTGCAAACTATCGCGACCTTCATTCCCCTGACCTATGGGCGGCATGCGCTGGAGATGGCCGTGTTCTACAGTTCCTCGGACCTGCTCGGACGGGACCTCCTGGTGTTGACCGCGTCTGCCGTGGCGGCTGTAGCACTCGGTGCGCTAGCGATGCGCCGCGGCATTGCCAGCTAATGGACATGTGTGATGCGCTGGCCCTGGGAAACCGGCCATCTCTCACCGGCGTGCTGCCAGCGAGAGATAAATGCTATAGTTGGATCAGAGCAAGTTGTGATTGAAAGGAGCAATGCGATGTTCATTCTTTCGGACCACTCGGATGCCATTGGCACCTTGACCCTCAACCAGCCAGCCAAGCGCAATGCTTTGAGCGAGGCCCTGGTGGAGGAACTGATCACCGCCCTGACAGACTTCCAGCAGGCGGGAATACGGGTCGTGGTGATTCGTGCGGCTCCTGGCGCCCCGGTCTGGTCCTCGGGGCATGACATTTCAGAGCTGCCGCAGGGGAAGGACCCGTTGCCATATTCTGATCCATTCGAGCGGGCACTGCGGGAGATCAAGGGCTTTCCTGCTCCCATCATTGCGATGGTGCATGGCTCGGTCTGGGGAGTTGCCACTGATCTGATCTTGAGCTGTGATATCACGATCGGCGACGAAACCAGTTCGTTTGCCGTCACACCTGCCAATATCGGCTTAGCCTACAACACCTCGGGCCTGCTGCGCTTCATGCGCCGCCTGCCCCTCAACCGGGTTAAGGAGATGTTCTTCACGGGCGCCCCGGTGACAGCAGCCGATGCAGCCGAATGGGGTATTCTCAATCACCTGGTAGAGACCCATGAGCTGGAGTCCTTTACTTACGAACTTGCCCGGAATATCGCCACCAGGGCTCCACTTGTCCTCACCGTGGTGAAAGAGCAACTGCGCATTCTGGCCGATGCCAGTCCGATCAGTTCTGACGTCTTTGAACGTATCGAGGCTCTGCGGGAGGTCGTCTACCAGAGCTCCGATTATCTGGAGGGCATTCGCGCTTTCCGCGAAAAACGCCCACCGGTCTTTACAGGCAGATAGTCTCTATCGCTGCCGGTCCAGGGCACTCGTGAGCCCTGGACCGGCAGCGATGGAGGTGCTCCAGAAAATTTACAAAGGTAGGTTTTCCTGGCACGCCGCCTATGGCGGCGAAGGAGAGAGGAGCTTGGGGGACACCCCCAAACCCCCGCCAGAGGCTGCGCCCCTGGACCCTGCTTCCCAAAAACCTACTGCTGCAAAGCTCCAGAAAAGGAGTGTTGAAGAAGTCAACAGGAAAGTAAAGGAGGTTTCTCATGCAGCCATTACACGGAATCCGCGTCATCGATCTGACGCGTATACTCAGTGGCCCCTTTTGTACGATGACGCTGGCCGACCTTGGGGCAGAGGTCATCAAGATTGAGCCACCGGGGGGCGATGACACGCGGCAGTGGGGACCCCCATTTGTCAGCGGAGAGAGCACGTACTATCTGAGTACCAATCACGGTAAGAAGAGTCTCGCCCTTGACCTCAAGACGGACACCGGCAAACAGGTCCTCTGGGATCTCATCGGCACTGCTGACATAGTGGCCGAGAACTTTCGCCCGGGCACGCTGGCCAAACTGGGCTTTGGCTGGGAAGCCATCCACGAGCGCTACCCGTCCGTCATTCTGATCTCGATCTCCGGCTACGGTCAGACGGGTCCGTGGGCCTCACGCCCTGGCTACGATCTCATTGCGCAGGGCGAAGGGGGTTTGATGAGCGTGACAGGAGAAGAGGGCCGCCCTCCGGTCAAGGTCGGGTTCTCTATTGCCGATCTGGGAGCCGGGATGTGGGCCGTCATCGGTGCGCTGGCCGCTTTACGAGCGCGTGAAGAGACGGGCCTGGGAGATTATATCGATGTGTCGCTGCTGGAAACGGTCGTCGCCTGGCAGACGTACCATGCCCAGGCCTACCTCGTGGCAGGGCAGGTGCCGCGAGCGCTGGGAAGCGCCCATCCAACCATTGCCCCTTATCAAACGTTTGCTGCCAGCGATGGCTACTTCACCCTCGCCGTCGGAAACGATGCCCTGTGGAATCGACTTTGCAACGTGCTGGATACGGTTGGTGAGCAAGATCACTGGTATCGTGACCCGTCCTACGCCCACAACGCGGATCGAGTGGGCGTGCGGGAAGCCCTGGCCCAGAGACTGGGTGCGATCTTTCGCACACGATCGCGCAACGAGTGGCTCACGCTGTTGACCGAAGCGGGCATTCCAGCGGGCAGCGTCGACAGCGTAGCGGAGACGTTCGAGAATCCGCAGCTGGAGGCACGGGGACTGCTGCAAGAGGTGGAGCATCCTACCCTCGGGCGCATCCCGCTGGTCAAGACCCCCATCACCTTTACTCATGCGGAGATGGCTCCTCCGACGGCCCCGCCGCTGCTGGGCGCCGATACGCGTTCCATCCTGGAGGACCTGGGCTACACTACCTCGGAGTGAGAGAGGAAATGTTGCGATGAAGATTCGCGAATAAGATGAGCCGGCTGACCACCTAATTGCAGAGAAGTGTTATAATAGCAAGCATCACGAGGAGATGAGGATAATGGCTAAAGACATAAACTACATCGATATCAGTGGCGTTCCAGACCTTCTACGAATTGCTGAGGAAGTGCGAACGACGAGGAAACCCCACATATTGCGACGGGATAGTGAGGATATGGCCGTTTTGATACCAGTTACCCCCACAAGGCACAAAGCCAAGCGAACCAAGACCAGAGCGGATTATGAGGCATTCCATGCAGCAGCCGGAGGATGGAAGGGACTTGTTGATACGGATAAGCTGATTGCAGATATTAACGAAAGCCGCAGGCTTTCAACGAAACCTCCCATTGAGTTATGAATTACCTCGTAGATAGTGATTGGGTGGTTGACTATCTCGCTGGAAAACAGGAGGCTATTTCGCTTCTTTCTTCTGTGTTGCAGGATGGCATTGGTATCAGCCTCATCACCCTGGGAGAAATCTACGAAGGGATTTACTATGGTCGCGATCCTCAACGCAGCGAAGCAGTATTTCGTCAATTCTTGCGCTCTGTTGAGGTGCTTCCCCTCAATCGTTCCATCATGCAACGCTTTGGACGCATTCGCGGGGACCTGCGTCGGCAAGGCCAGCTTATCGGCGATCCTGATATCCTCATTGCTGCCACTGCTCTCTATTATGACCTCATCCTTCTTACGCGCAACCAAAAACACTTTCAGCGTATCCCACTCCTGAAAGCGCAGTTTCCCACGCTATAGATGTGTACCTTGATCTCCAATCTAGATCACAGGTCGTCCAGTACCTGAAAAACGAGACGAGACTAGGAGAGAGCAGGAAGAGAAACATGGGAGGATTCTTCCGCAAACATTTTTCTGCATAAAGTCCAATCCTTATGGTATACTTCCTGTAGAGTTTTTCGGCTCCACTATTGTTACCCAGAGAAGGAGGTATACCATGGACACCGTTGTCAGAACCAGCCAGGGAGCGGTACGCGGCAGGACGGCTGAAGGCGTGGCTATTTTCAAAGGCATTCCTTACGCGGCCCCACCGTCTGGCGCGTATCGTTTTCGGCCACCGCAGCCAGCCAAGCCATGGGATGGCGTGCGTGATGCGCTCAACTATGGCCCAACAGTTACCAAGCCCCCTTATTTTCCGCCTTTCGATGTACTTCTCCCGGAGCCTGCCATCGCCGGTGAGGACTGCTTAAACCTCAATATCTGGACTCCCGAACCGGGGAAGGCCGGGCTGCCGGTGATGGTCTGGATTCATGGGGGCGCGTTCGCCAATGGAACGGGCGCGATAGCAACGTATGACGGCAGTCGATTCGCCCGCGATGGCGTGGTATGCGTCACCATCAACTATCGCCTGGGCGTAGATGGCTTTCTCTTCCTGGGCGACGGAAACGCCAACCTCGGTTTGCTTGACCAGGTCGCCGCCCTTAGCTGGGTGCAGGAAAACATCGCAGCCTTTGGAGGCGACCCGGACAACGTCACGATCTTTGGTGAATCGGCCGGCGGCATGAGCGTGGGCACGCTGCTCTCGATGCCGCGCGCCAGGGGTTTGTTCCGCCGCGCCATAGCTCAGAGCGGGGCAGGCCACCACGTCATTTCACCCGCGACTGCGCAGGGCATTGGGCTGTATCTTGCCGAGAAGCTGGGAGTTGCGCCGACCCTGGAGGCCATCGCAGCGGTTCCCCTCGACCGCCTGATCGAAGCCCAGGTGGCATTGAGCGCCGATGTCTTTGAGCATCCCGACCCGGCGCGCTGGGGCGAGGCAGCGGCCAACCTGATGCCCTTCGAGCCGGTGATCGACGGGGATGTACTTCCCGCGCGCCCAATTGATGGCATCGCTGCCGGGGCTGGCGCGGACATCGAGGTGTTGGTCGGAACCAATAGCGAGGAAGAGCGGCTGTTCATGGTTCCCAATGGCGTAATCAATCACATCAACGAGGACATTCTGGCCGGAGCTATTGCGGCGTATGGACTCCCGGTAGAGAAGACGCTGGCAACCTATCGCGCAACGCGGCCCGGCGCTCACGCCGGCGACCTGTACGAGGCCATTGTCACCGACTGGTTTTTCCGCATCCCCGCCATCCGCCTGGCCGAGGGCCATGTGAAGAACAACGGGCGCACCTACATGTACGAGTTCGCCTGGCGTTCACCCGAGTTCGATGGACGCCTGGGCGCGTGCCATGCCCTGGAAGTCGCATTCGTCTTCGATACGCTCGATGTCGGAGAAATGGATAAGGTGCATGGAAACAATCCCCCGCAACAGATTGCTGACGCGATGCATTCCGCCTGGGTGAGTTTTGCTACGCGCGGCGATCCAGGCTGGTCGGAGTACGACCTGAAGCGCAGGGCAACCATGCGCTTCGACACAACATCGGAGCTGGTGGAGGATCCGCATTCGGCCGAGCGCGCGCTGTGGGAGGATCTGCGTTAAGGGGAGGAACTTCACGATTTTTTGCCTTCGAGCATAATCATTGGGACATTCTTTGTTCGACCCTTCACCCGGAAATCGGCGGGTGAAGGGTCGAATTCATTTTCTGCCTCACACATTTTCCGCCCGTCAAGGATTCTTCAACAGGAGAAAGGCTACCAGAGCCATCGATAACGACAGAGCAACACCGATAGCGAACGTGATCTGCGATGTGATCCAGAGGCCAACGAGCGCCTGGGCCAGCGGGCCGAGCATGACGGCGAGCGAGATGGCTGACCCACGCATGCCCATGACCTGGCCGCGATTTTGGTCGGTCGTGGCAGCCAGGTAGATGCTGCCCATTGCTGGCTCGACGAAGGCACTGCCCAGTCCTGCTAGAGCCGCACCCGCTAGCAAAAGTGGATAGAGGGGAGCTGCTAACAAGACCACGAACAAGGCACTGAAGAGCAGACTGCCGGTAACGATGAGCGGCTTTTTCGGCAAGGTCTCAGAGAGCCGTCCCAGCAAGAGCGGGAAGATGGCCAGAGCCATGCCATAGACACTGAACAACATGCCATATTGTGCTGTGCCGTAATGAAGCACCTTCTCAAAGAAGAAGGGAAGCTGCGGGAACACGAATGGGAAGGTGAAGATCATCCCGAAATCGATAATGAGGAACGGAGCCACGAGCCAGATCAGGCGAGAAATGCGCAGTTCCTCCGGCTTTTGAGCTTTTGCCCCGCGCCTGGCTTGTTGCAGTCTGGCCTCGACCCGCACGTGTTCTGGCAGGGTTTCTGGCACCAGGAAGATTGCCAGCAGAGAAGCCGCCAGAGCGATTCCAGCCGAGAGCAGGAAGGGACTGGTAAAACCCAGGGTTTGAGAGAGCAAGCCTCCGAGGCCCGGACCCAGTGCGAACCCAACTGCCTGTGCCGTCGTGAGATAACCTATCCATCGCCCTTGTTTCGAAAGCGGAACCGTATCGCCCACCATCGACATCGCGACAGGTATCAAGCCAGAAAGCAACATGCCCTCAACAAAGCGTATGGGAATGAATAGCAGCGGGACATTGACGAACGCCAACAGCAGGTTGGTGACGATAAACCCGGCCAGCGAGATGAAGAGGATGGGTTTGCGACCAATGCGGCCAGACCATATTCCCATTGGCGTACTGAAGAGGAACATTCCCAGACCAAAGGCCCCTTCCATCAACGCCAGCGTCTCGGATCCCAGCCCCAGGGCTTGCAAGCGCTGCGGGAAGACGGGAATGATCACGGCAAATCCGGTCATCATCAGGGTAACGCAGCCGATCAGGAACGCCAGAGTAGCGGTGATAGATCGCGATTTTTTCGCAGGGGAAACCGCCATGGGTCTTGCTCTCACCACCTCCTGCAGGGGGACGGTGACGGTATCATGATCGAGGAAGCTTGTAGCCATCTGTTTTATCCTTTCCTTCTCGCGTATATAACTTGCAATTTGCAAGTATTCATCTACATATATCTTCTTCCTGACCTTCCCCAAACCGGAAATCACCAGAAGAGCGAGCCAATCAGACATACGGCCTTTCGGTGTTTTTCTGGCAAAATGATCAGTCGTACCATATAACTGAATAGCTACCTTACACCTCAGGCTATGAATCGTTGGCTTTTATTACATTGATTATTTCGAGACGAAAGCCACGAAAGGATTGTCATTTGTCAGTGAAAAAATACCGTCTGCCAAGAAAAGTGCCACGCAGCCAAGCGCATTGAGCCGATTCTCTCTGCCACATAAATTGGCCTGACATTGGAGGTCCTTCTCTGTTTGCTCATCGCTACCTTTTTTCATTCCCTTGCTCTCTTTGTGGACACGATACCTGGCAGAACTGCCAGTAAATGAATCTGGCACACTCTTGGTGAAGGATGGGCTTCTCAGAGACACTTGGTCATATGAGTGTAGACGTATGTGGGCAGTCATCGTGACGGAAAGATAGTGACATCCTTGTGAATGATATGGCTCCACAAGCCACATGGGAACGATCTATAGAGCTCTTTTTCCGTCATCGTTTCTGCCCACGGGCGTCAAAGGGGTCGCATTTCCCGCCTATCTCAGGTATACTTTCTCTTGAGGGTTGAAAATGCGCTGATCGCGCGGGAGACTACCCAATGAGTACTGTCATGACGCCTGAGCAATTCCATACCTGGAGCCACCATCTCCAGCTCACATCAGAAACAGAAGCTCTCATTACCGCCATTCGCTCATCCGTATGTCAGTTTTGCCACCGGCTCATCTGGGGTCATCTTCGCTCTGATCACCGTGATGGCCTTGTGGTTTGGGCGTCAGGTCAGGGAATTCACCATTGCCCCCATTTGGCTTGCTGTTCTACTCCTCGTCAGCAGCATTGCAGGAAAACCGGGCTGGGCATGGCGCTCCCAGTCAGCGTCCTTGCCGCGAATGTTCCCCAACTTTGGGTCGCCTATCAAGAAGGTAATCTGGCAGACTTATCGTTGGGAACCTGGCTCCTCTCCATGGGAGACGGGCTTGTCTGGGGCATCTACTCGCTCATCCAACAGGATACTGCCATCATGGTCTTTGCGTGTTTTCAGTTGACTACGAGTGGGCTGATTGTGGCATTGAAACTGGTACATACGGCCAAACATGCAAAGCAAGGTCTTGATCCATAAGGTCAAAACTGGAAGTGGCCCGAATGCTTTGCGCATCTAGAGTGGCGGCGCAGCTGAACGGCAATGCGTTAGGCACATTCCGAAGTCCAACAGCTGTCTGGAGGACATATCCAGTGAGAGGACACATGTGAAAACCAGTTCCTACAAGGAGATAAGAGCATGAGAACCGATGTCGTAGTCATTGGGAGCGGCGCAGTCGGCGCAGCCGTCGCTTATTTCTTGAAGCTCCTCGATCCCGCTACTCTCGTCAGCGTTGTCGAGCGCGACCCTACCTATAGCCAAGCATCAACACCGCGAGGATCCGGCGGCGTTCGACGGCTCTTTTCTTTGCCGGAGAATATTGAGCTTTCAAAATTCAGCATTGCGTTTTTCGACAACTTCGCAGAGACAATGGCTCTGGATGGCGTGAAGGCCGACATCGGTCTCAAAAAGAATGGCTATCTCTTCATCGTTCTGCCATCTGCACGCGATGTGTTGAAGCGCAACTTCGATACCCAGCGGCGGCTGGGGTGTCATGTGCTCTGGCTTGAGCCAGATGGGTTGAAGCAGATGTTCCCATCCATGAACGTCTCCGATCTTGCAGCCGCCGTTTACTCTCCCGATGATGGTTGGCTCGTTACTCGCAGTGTCCTGATGGGCTTTCGCAACAAAGCAACGTCAATGGGTGTGGAGTTTCTGGCGGACGAGGTCGTCGGGCTTGTTCGGAAGGGGAATAGCGTAACGACCGCAAAGCTCAGTTCTGGCCAGCAGATTGAAGCGAGCCATTTCGTCAATGCTGCGGGGGCTTGGGCAAAAGATATTTGCGCCATGCTCAATATACCAGTTCCAATCGAGCCGCTTCGTCGCTTCGAGCATTATTTCGAGAGCCAGGATCCGATCGAGCCACTGCCGTACATCAAAGATACGCAGCGCCTGGCTTTCAGGCCGGAAGGTAACGGGTACTCTGGAGGGGTGCCTACGCTTGAGGAGCCACGTGGGTATAACTTCGACGTTGATGACACCTATTTTGAGCGTGTCGTGTGGCCCCAGCTTTCGCATCGGTTTCCACAGTTTGAAAAGACCGTATGCAAGGGAACGCGGTCTGGTCTCTACGACCAAAACGACTTTGATGGCAATGTGATTATCGGACCGGGTGCTGATGGGCTTGGAAACTTCCACATGTTGGCTGGCTTTTCAGGTCACGGCCTCATGCATGCGCCTGGTTGCGGCCGGGCTCTGGCAGAACTGCTCTTGAAAGGCCGATACGAAACAATTGACCTCACGCGCTTCGGTTGGCAACGCCTGCTGGATGGGACGCCAATACGCGAACAAGGAATTATCTAATGGTGACGCAATTTGATTACATCATCGTCGGTGCTGGATCGGCCGGATGTATTGTGGCGTCCCGTCTCAGCGAAGACCCGACACTCAGGGTCTTGCTGGTGGAAGCCGGAGGATCCGACCGAAGCCTCATCATTTCCATGCCCGCAGCCTTACCGTTTGTGTACCAAAGCAAGAAGATCGGTTGGGGCTACCTGTCCGGCCCTGAGCCTCATCTTGGAGGAAGGACTATTGACGAGAAAATGGGCAAGGTCATCGGAGGCTCGTCGTCAATCAACGCCATGATCTACAACCGCGGCAATCCGATGGATTATGACGGTTGGGCAGATGATGGCCTGCTGGATTGGGACTATGCCCATTGCTTGCCGTACTTTCGCAAGATGGAAACGTGGGCTTTCGGAGCGAACGAATGGCGCGGCGGCGACGGACCGATGCAGATCAGCCGTTGTCGGGCAGAACACAAACTCTATGACGCATTCTTGCGTGGCGGAGAACAAGCAGGGTTCGCTCTCACGCCAGACCACAACGGATATAAACAGGAAGGGCTCCACGTTGCCCAGGCATTTATCTATAAGGGACTCCGCTGGAGTTCTGCGCGCGCGTATCTCTCTCCTGCCATCCAGCGGCCAAACCTCCATGTCATGAAAAACAGCTTTGTAAAGAGGATCGTCATCGAGAATGGCGAGGCACGCGGGATCGAGATTGCTGATAACGGGAACTCGTGTGTGATCACCTCCGAAGGGGAGGTGATCCTTTGCGCTGGCGCTTTCAATACTCCCAAACTGCTGATGCTCTCCGGTGTCGGAGACGCAGATTCGCTCCGCAAGCATGGTATTGATGTGGTAGCAGATGTTCGCGAGGTAGGTCGTCACCTCCAAAATCACCCTGGTGTTGATGTTCAATACACGACCAACGACGAGGATTCGCTCACTTCGGAACTGAGTGCGTTCGGGCGGGTCAAGCTGGGCGCGGATTGGATCGTGAGGAAGAAAGGCCTGGGCACAACCAACTTCTTTGAAACGGGAGCGTTCCTGCGCACCCGCGACGTCGCTTTCCCCAATATGCAGTACGAATTCCTTCCGCTGGCGCGCCAGTTAATCAACGGCAAGCTTGTCCCAATCCCTGGCTTTCAATTCTGGATGGATCTTTCGCGGCCGGAGAGTCGCGGTGAAGTCACGCTGAGATCGGCAAACCCGGCAGACCCACCCTCGATCGTATTCAATCATCTGGAAGCGAGGCCTGACAGGAAGGATCTCGTCGATGGCGTTCGACTGGCGCGAACGATGATACGCCAGCCCGCTTGGGATAAATATCGTGGGCAAGAACTTCGTCCGGGTCCCGAGGTGATCAGCGACAGCGAGATCGAGACGTTCATTCGGCAAAGAACTGGCACGTCGTATCACCCATGCGGTACCTGCCGTATGGGCGCTGACGCGGAGGCCGTCGTCGACAGCGAGGCAAGGGTGAAATCGGTGCACCGCATGCGGATCGTCGACGCATCGATCATGCCGAGAGTCGTCACCGGCAACTTGAACGCACCAGTAATGATGATGGCCGAGAAGATTTCAGACCGAATACTTGGTAAACCTTCCCTACCGCCGTCTGATGCGCCGTACTACCGAGCAGTTCATTAATCATGGCAGAAAACGGCCATGATACGAGACGAATGACAAGGATCTAGTGTCTTTCTGCTAATAACTTGTTTCTGATCGTCGTAGCTAGCCTGACTAATGTTTCCTCCTGTTCAGAGACAGTCATGGAGCAGGTGCGCTCCGGCTACCCAGGTTCAATCGGGACCCCGCGAAGCGGAGACCTCGACTGGAACCCCTTGTTGGGCGACATGCCCATGAATTAATGGGATGCCGAAACGAACCTGTGCCTCCTCATATCGACTGCAACCCGCGATGAGGCCTTTGTCACCATGTGGACGATCACGCGGTGGTGCCGAGCTTAGTTCGCCGCCACCTCAACTCCTTCGACGGCTTTTTCGATGAGCGCCGCCACCGCATCTGGCTGCGACACATAGATCGCGTGACTGCCCGCTATCTCGATGACTGTCGAACCTGTACGCTTGGACATGAAACGCTGGGCGGGTGGTGGGATCATCTTGTCATCGGTAGCGACCAGGTACCAGCTCGGCTTGGTCTTCCACGCCGGCTCGCTGATCGTGCCGCTCAGAGCTCCCACACCCCACGGGACCTGGGAATCGGCCATGAATGCAGCCTTTTCTTCATCCACATCAGCCGCAAATGCGGCAGGGAACTTGGCCTTGTCGAGGAACAGATAGCCGTCCTGGGGCGGCAGGATCGGGGGCACGGGTGCGCCAGGTGGTGGATCCTGGATAAGCGTGGCCACGGACTCGCCCTTGTCAGGGGCAAAGGCTGCGATATATACAAGCCCCGCGACCTGTGGATCGTTGCCGGCTTCGGTGATCACCGCTCCTCCGTAGGAGTGGCCTACGAGAAGCACCGGGCCGTTCTGCGCGTGAATAATGCGCTTGGTTGCGGCGACATCGTCGGCCAGCGATAGGGTAGCCATCTTTCTTTAGTATCTGATACAGGCTCTCCCAACCAGAACCGTCCACGAAGCCCCCGTGGACAAGAACGATTGTTCTTTCCGCCGAATGAGATAATCCAGCCATGATGATTTCCTTTCTTTCACTTGGTGGTGTACGTCTATTGGAGTCACCGCATCATTTCGAGCGAAACATATATTAAGATACAAAGGCGCTTATAGTGTATTTTCGGTACAAGTACCCATGATGCGAAAGGGACTCAGTCACCTCTTTCATCTCACACGCATGATTCACAAAGCGTCTTTCCAGAGCGAGTTAGCTTGTTTTGTTCCTCCGGGCCCTCTTGGCGGGCAGGTTTCGCTCCGAATACTTTGGTCACCCCTTTCTGTGTCCTGCTCCTTTCTCGGAAGGGAGCAGGTCTGTTCTATGTTGCGAGTATACACAGGAGGCGTAATGAAAGCGATATGAGCGTCGTAATGAAGGAGCGCCGTCCTCTTCAAGCTGACTCTTGCCAGAGAAGCTTCCTATGCATGCTCTTTCTGTTGACTTTTCGCAAGACGGTGTGGTAGGATTTTTCCTATCAATTCAGTACCAGGAATCATTCTCTTTCAGTCAGTCCACCTCTTTGGTGTCTTCCATGAAGAGAGCATGCTATGAGCCTGTTACAACTGTCCGTGCTTGGTTCACCTGATATATTTCTTGACGGCAGTCGCCTCACGTTTCCCTTACGCAAAGCTCAGGCCTTGCTTCTTTATCTTGCGGTCGAAGACGGGATGCACTCTCGCGGCAAGCTTGCTGCTTTCCTCTGGCCTGACAGCAAACCCGAGGTGGGCCGCATTGCATTACGCACTGCACTCGGGTCTCTCCGCAGGCTCCTCGTCGATACTGAAAGCGCTCCTGGGAAGCAGCGCTATCTTCTCCATGAACACGATCTCCTCGGTCTCAACCCCCAGGCTCCTTTGGAGTTCGATTTGAGAACGGTGCAACAGGTCTATCAGCAGGTGCAAAAGCACTCCCTGTCCGTGTCCGAGGCACAACAAACTGTTCTGATGACGCAGTATCAGCATGCCCTTACCCTGGTGCGTGGCCCTTTCCTGGATGGATTCTGGTTGGGTGACGGTGCTCCTTTTGATGAATGGCGTGAACAACAGCAACGCCATTGGCATCTACGACTGCTTGCTCTGCTGGATCGACTTTCTTCCCTGCAAGAAATGTCTGGGAAATGGGAGGAGGCTCGGGCCACCCTCACACGCTGGGTGACGCTTGATCCGCTCGCGGAAGAGGCCTATCGGCGGCTCATGCGTGCGGCCCTGGCACAAGGCGATACGACTGCTGCCTTGCAGGTGTATGCGACTCTTCAGGCGCGGCTGGCCGAGGGGTTGGGTATCATGCCCTCCCCCGAGACGGTTGCCCTGGCGGAACACAGTCGCTTGCTGGCAGCACGCTCCAAGAGACCCTTAGCCACCGTGGAGAGTGGTCCACCATCCCAGTTCGTCTCCCCGCTCCTTGGCCGGGCAAAAGCGTTCCGCCTCCTAATGGAGAGTTTTCAGCGGGTACGGGCCAGGCAGCCACAAGCCGTGCTGGTGGTAGGCGAGGCGGGCATCGGCAAAACACGGTTGGCCGAGGAGTTTGTGGCCTGGAGCAGAGCACAGGGTGCAGACGTGTTGCGTGGACACGCCTTCGAAATAGGAGGACGACTGCCTTATCAGTCGCTGGTCGAGGCCCTGCGAGAACGCCTGGAGGCGGAGAACGCCCCGGATGATCTGCTGGAGGATATGTGGCTGGCGGAGCTCTCGCGCCTGCTCCCAGAACTGCAGGTGCGCTATCCCGACCTGCCGACTCCCACAGAGGATGAGCTCATCGCTAAAGGACGGCTCTTTGAAGCGGTGGCGCAGCTCCTGGGCGCCCTGGCACAAAGGGCACCACTCGTGCTGCTTGTCGATGACTTGCAATGGGTAGATGAGGCCTCCCTGGATCTCCTCCACTACCTGGGACACTCCTGGAAGCAACAAGGGAGCCGGGTCCTGCTCCTGGGTGCGGTGCGCAGTGAAGAGATGGAGCTCACTCCTGCGTTCTCCGCCCAGTTGGTCAACCTGGAACGTGATCTGCCAGTGACACACGTCTCGTTGCAACCCCTAAGCCGGGAGGAGACGCTCCAGCTCGTTGAGACCCTGGTCGAAGAGCAGGAACCAGAGGGAGCCTCGCCGCCCGTTCATGAACCGCCGCGTGCGGTGCTGAGCGACTTTCTGTTCACACAGACAGGAGGGCATCCGTTGTACCTCCTGGAGATGCTCAAGCTCTTGCGAGAGCGGGAGTGGCTCGTGCCACAGCTGGGAGCACATGATGTCTGGCACCTGACGTTGGCCGAGGAGATAACCACAGCAATTGTGCAAGAGCAGTTGCGGCACGAACTCTTTCCTCCCTCTGTGCGGGCATTGATCCAAGCACGTCTCTTGAAGCTCACCCCGCTCTCACGTCAGGTGGTGATGGCCAGTGCCGTACTGGGCAAGAGGTCAAGTGCACACAACCTCTGGCAGGTAGCACAGATGGACGTCCAAGCAGGCATCGAAGCGCTGGAGGAAGCTCTCAAAAGTGGCCTCTTGCATGCAGAGAAAGCAAAAACAGGACATCTGAGCACCTATCGTTTCGTCCATGATCTGATCCGCGACGTGGTCTATACGGAGATAGGCGAGGCTCGGCGGCAAGTCCTGCATCAGCGTGCGTTTGCGGTGTTAGAGCATGAAGAAGCGCGGGCTTCCGAATTGGCCTATCATGCGCTCCTGGCTGGAGAGATCGAGGCGGCCTATCACTTGCATGTGCAGGCCGGGATGGAAGCGGTCGTCATCTTTGCCATTGCAGACGCTATTGACTACTATGAGCAGGCACGCACCCTACTCCACGATTCAAAACGTCTCCAGAATGAGCTTCCGGCCTTGGAGATAGAACACCTCTATGCTCATCTGGGACGAGCCTATGTCTTCCAAAACGCCTGGGAAAAGGCCCAGACTACCTATGAAGAGCTGCTCACCTATGTGCAGCACAAACCGCTCCCCGCCTTCACCTGCCGGACGCTCAACCGCCTGGCCATCCTGGCCGTCCAGCGAGCCAACGATAAGCCAAAGGCACGCCTCTACCTTGAACACGCCTTGCAAATAGCTGAGATCAATCCAGATCAACGTGCACTGGCCGAAACAGCATGGAATCTGGCTCTGATCACAGCCGTCATGTGGGAAAGACCGGCGAGTGCCTTGCCTTATGGACAGCAGGCACTCACCCTCGCACGAGCCATGCATGACCAGGAATTGGAAGCCAGAAGCCTCTCCGCGCTTGGCTGGATTCATCTTCTTGGAGCAGATTACCAAGCGTCTATTCAGTGTGTGGAAGCAGCTCTGGCAATCTATGCACTCCTGGGAAACGGCCCTGTCCCTTCGAAAGGACTTTCGCTTCCTTCCTTCGTCACAGGTGCCCCACTCACCCAATTCTTGACAATCCGAGCATCAGAAGCCTTTTGCTGGGCACAACTGGCTTTCGCCCAGGTGCAAGTTGGGCAGCTATCGAGCAGCATCCAAAATGGATACAGGTCGCTCACGCTCGCCCGAAAGATCAAGAATACCTGGGTGCAGATAGCCAATACCGTTCCTCTCACGAGCGGTTTGCTGGATGCAGGCAGGTATGAAGAGGCGCTCGTCATCATGCAACAAGCTGTAGAACTCACAAAGACTCTTCCTCCAACGTTCAACTTCTATCGCCTCCTCACCGTTCTCGGGAGCACCTATCAAGCACTCCAACTCTGGGAAGAGGCACACCAGGCGCTCGCAGAGGCGGTCACGATGGCAGAGAAGCTCGACTTCAAATTATATTTTGTGCCTATTGTATCGCGGCTCTGCATGCACTACCATGCCACGGGAGCCTGGGAAGAAGCCAACACCTATGCGTTGCAAGCAATTGCCCTCCGCAAGAGCTTTGGGAAAACCTTAATCCAGCTGGATTTCTCTCGTCCATATGAAATAGAAACGTTACTGCATGCAGGCAATGAGCAGCAGGTACGGGAAGAGATACGGCACATGGAACACTGTCTGGGCTCCAATCAGCGCTTCCGTATTCCCTACCTCCGGTCGTTAGCAATGCTTACTACCTGGGAAGGAAGCACCGAGCAAGCTCTTGGTCAGTTACAGGAGGCGATGCAGTTGGCGACGACGATCGGTCTGCCAGGAGAACAATGGCAGATCCAGGCAGCGTTGGGAAACGTCTATGAGACAGCTCATGAGCAGGAACGCGCGCGTACCGCGTTTGGAGAGGCCGCGAGAATCATGGAGGAACTGGCAGATGGTATCAAAGATGAGACACTGCGATCACGATTCCTGGCTGGAACTCAAATTTCCCCGGTACTCCAGCATGCTCGACGCCTAGTGGCCTCGATGCCGGATGACCTGGCATCGCCTCGTGGGCTTTGATTGGAGAGCAGGCTAACCATGGCGAGGATTTCTCAGGAACAAATGCTAGAGATACTGGCAATTTGCAGTTATATGGTACGACTGATCTTTTGGTCAGAAAAGATACGACGTACCATATAACTAGAAAAAGGAGGCGTTGATTATCCTTTAGCTCTCGTGCTATACTCAGTGGAGATTGGGGGATAAGGGGTGAAACACCCAATGAGGGAAGGAGGAGGGCCGTGCCCAAATCATCCCTGTATGCCCTTCTGTGGTCAGAAGAATATCAGCAGTATGAATTGCACATCCGTGGGCAACTTCACCAACGTTTCCCTCCCGGAGAGAGTGAAGCCTTCTCTCGCTGGTTGAGCGAGCAGACCTCTTTTGCCTTTGCAGGACAAGCAGGATGGCTCTCCGTCATCAAAGAAGCACGATCAGCGGGAGCTGGCTATTGGTACGCCTATCGCACACAGGACCGCCACACGCGCAAGCGCTACCTTGGGCCCACCGCCAAAGTGACGTTCGCACGTTTAGAGGAGGCGGCTTCCGGGTTCACATCTACGAACGCACCAAAAGAACAGGCGCGTTCCACAGCCAGCCAGCAGCCAAAGACGTTCCTCTCCATCAAGCTCGTTCCTCCTCGTGTGCCAAACGTTCTCGTGGACCGTCCTCGCCTGCTGCGCGATCTGGATGCCATCTGCACTTTTCCTCTCACCCTGGTCTCGGCCTCTGCCGGAAGCGGGAAAACCACCTTGCTGTCAACCTGGATCACTGGTTTATCGCAGAGGCTTGCACAGATCAGCCACACCGCCGGGTCGGAGGAGGACGAAAGCGACCTTGCGGTGGCCTGGCTCTCGCTTGATGGGATGGATAATGATCCGCTCCGGTTCTGGGGATCGTGCATTGCAGCATTGCAAACCTGCCTTCCTGCGATTGGGCAAGAGGCGTTTGCTCTCCTGCACACCCAAGAGGCTCCTCCGCTTTCGACGATCCTGACCATGCTGCTCAATGAGTTGAGGGAGGAGCGCAAAGAACTCATCCTCATCCTGGATGACTACCATGTGATCGAGCACCAGGCCATTGCGGAGTCCATGCTGTTCTTCCTGGATCATCTTCCCAGTAATCTCCACCTGGTCTTCGCGACACGCGCCGATCCCGAACTTCCCCTCGCTCGCTGGCGCGTGCGTGGGCAGTTGCTCGAGATCCGCGACCGGGATCTGCGTTTTTCCCGGGAAGAAGCCGCCAGCTTTCTGCGCCAGGCCACAGGTCAACCCCTTTCCGAAGAAGATCTCGCCATCCTGCAACGACACACGGAAGGGTGGATCGCCGGTCTCCAACTGGCGGCGCTTTCACTCTCCAGGCGCGAGGATGTGGGCGCCTTTGTCAAGGACTTTGGGGGCTCTCATCGCTTTGTGCTCGATTATGTGCAACAAGAAATTCTCGCACGGCTGCCCGTTGCACTGCAGCACTTTCTGCTCCAGACCTCGATCTTCACCCGCATGAATGCTGCCGCGTGTCAGGCGGTCATGGCGGGTCCCGATCTTGCATCAAGCCAGCATCTGTTGGAGGAAGTGGAACGGGCCAATCTCTTTGTGGTGCCGCTCGATGAGCACAGGCACTGGTATCGCTACCATGATCTCTTTCGCGAGGCGCTGCGTGCTCGTTTGTACGCTACTCACCCGGAACTGGTGCCGCTCCTGCACACCAGGGCAGCGCGCTGGTATGAGTCGCAGGGCGAATGGCGCGAAGCCATTACGCACGCGCTGACCGCACCTGACTATCCTCTGGCCGCCTCCTTGATGGAGCAGGCTGCACCTGTCTTCTGGTTGAGTGGCGAAGCAAGCACCGTCCAGGACTGGGTACTCACCCTGCCAGATGCCGTTCTGCGTGCGCATATGCGCCTGGCCTTCAACGCTGCCCTGCGTTTCCTCAACTCCGTTCATCTCAGCACCGAAGCGGTGCATGCCACTATGAGAGTCCAGGTGCAGAGGACCATCGCGCGCATGGAGGGGATCCTGCACTGCCAGCAGGCGCTTTTGCTAGGAGAGGCGGAGGTGGCGTTGACCAAGCGGCGTCTGCGCCTGCTGCTGGCCTTGATCGAGGTCAGAGCTTACTTCAGGTATGGCGACAAAGAGCGCCTGCGCCTCTTGACCCAAGAGCTAGAAGCGCTGCCTCCCGATGACGAGGTGAACTGGAAGCTGATCCCGCTCACCTTCTCTTTCTGGCTGGCCCTGGCGCAGCAGCAAGACAGCGCCCTCCTGGTGGAAAAGCTGCGTGCGGCTCGGCAGTCGATCAATAAGGCAGGAGATCCCCTGGCGACGTTCCGAGTGATGACCTGGCTGGCCAGAGCCTATATCGAAGCCGGCCAGTTGCGCCAGGCGCACCGGGAATGCCTCTCTGCCCTCAACTTGCTCGAGCAGACCGGTGGGAGCACGCCGGTTGTAGGCTATCTGCTAGCCTCCCTCTTTGACATCTCCTACGCCTGGAATCGGCTGGAAGAGGCAACTGATTGGCTCCAGCGTTTGCAGCGTTTCGCACAGGACTGGCAGCAGGTGGAACTGCTGGTCATGGGAGAGAGAGCGGCAGCCCGGCTCGCGCTCGTACAAGGGGACCTGGAGACCGCACAGGAGGCACTGCGCAAGGCGGAGGCGCTGCTTGGACAGGAGGAATTTGCCAACAATGCTCGTTGGGTGGGAGAGACCCGCGTCCAGGTGTGGCTGGCGGGTCGCAACCTGGCGGAGGCAAGCACCTGGGCAGCTCAGACCACGCTTTCCCAGCATGACAGGGACCCCTTGCGCAAGTGGGAGGTGCTGCTGCTGGTGCAGGTCTTGTTGGCACAACAGCAGTACGCCCGCGCAGTCGAGATGCTGGAGCACTTCAGAGAACACCTTGACCAGCCAGCCGATATCGAGAAAACGCTCGAATGGATGGCACTGTCTGTGGTCGCCCTGCATCACGCGGGCGAGGGTGCGCAAGCGGCACACGTCGCAGCTCGTTTGCTCACGCTGACCGAGCCAGAGGGCTACCTCCGCCTGTATCTGGATAGAGGAGAGCCCATGCGACAGGCGCTCTCAGCGCTCCTGGAAGTGGTGGGCAAAGAGACCCCCGACGTGCCACAAGAGGAGGAAAGCACCATTGCGGCCACTTCCATTTCCCGGTCCTACGTGTCGCTCTTGCTGGCAACTTTTGAGCAGGAGGAACGGCGACACGCTCACCGAGCCGGCATGCCCCTCACGGATCACCCCGAGATTCAACCTGAGCTGACACCGGCCGAGGGGCAGAAGAAAGGGGTTGAGCCGCTCTCACGCCAGGAGCTGCGGGTATTGCGTCTGCTAGTCGCCGGGCAGACGTATGCGGAGATGGCAGAGGCGCTCGTGGTCTCTCCCAATACGATTAAGAGCCAGGTCGGCAGCATCTATCGCAAGCTCAACGTGCGAAGCCGCCTGGAAGCCTATACCGCCGCTCAACGTTTGCGCCTCCTCTAATCCCACCTTCTAGCAGCCCGCACTGTCCTGATTGGGAGATACCAGACCCACCCAACCTGACCTGGGGTGCGCACACAATCACCCATCTTTTCACGATCACAGGTGATGTGTGTTCATCGCTTCCCGCTTATACTCTCTTCAAGACACAGATGAGCACACCTTAGAGCTGACCGCAGGAGAATGCACACATGTACGTCTCGATCCGCATCAAAGGACATCTGGACCCGGGTCTTTGGCAAGACTACCTGGATGGACTCCAGATCACGCATGAAATCGATGGCGTCTCCCGGCTCTGCGGAACGCTCCCGGATCAGCCTGCGCTCTATGGCGTGCTCAAAAAGCTGGCTCATTTGAGCTTGACGCTGCTCTCGCTCGAAAGCAGCGAACCGACACACGACGAGGGCTGATACTCTCCTTCTCGAAAGAGCAAGGTCGGCGGACTCTTGCTTTCCAGGAGAGGTAGATGCTTGCAGGGGCAAGCGGAATCTTGGACACAAAAGAGAGGAAAATCATGAGAAAAGTCTGTCTCGGTATGAACGTGACGGGCACCACGCCTTCTGCTCCACGCTTTCGAATGGAGCAGACGGCAGGAGAACGAACTGCTGTGGAGCGCAGGCTCCCAGGGGCGCGAGCCGATGCTCTACGTGTGGACCGACCCAATGCACGTGGCGCAGTGGTAAGGTCCCAATGGATAAAGGAGAATGGGATGAAAACAGTCATTTCGCGAGACGGCACCCAAATCGCTTACGACCAGGTCGGTCAGGGACCGGCAGTCATCTTAGTGGCTGGTGCTTTCAGCTACCGCAAGTATCCTGGTTCGGTGCAGTTAGCAGATCTGCTGGCACAGCACTTCACCGTCTTCAACTACGACCGGCGGGGCCGTGGCGACAGTGGCGATACGAAGCCCTACGCGGTCGAGCGCGAAATTGAGGATATCCAGGCGCTCATCGACGCGGCTGGCGGGTCGGCCTACGTCTGGGGCCTGTCCTCTGGGGCCATTCTTGCCCTCAAGGCGGCTGCCAGTGGTCTGGCTATCAAAAAACTGGCGTTGCAGGAACCGCCATTGTTCGTCACTGCCAATGACCGTCAACCGCCGAAGGATTTTATCGAACAGGTCACCGACCTGATCACCTCGGATCGGCGAGATGAGGCGGTCAAGTACTTCATGACCGAAGGGATGGGTGCTCCTGGATTTGTCATCCCGTTGATGCACCTCATGCCGGGAGCATGGGCACAGCTCAAGGCCGTTGCCCATACGCTTCCTTACGACGCGAAGCTCTTGGAAGGCTACACAGCGGGGAAGCCGTTGTCTGGCAAGGACTGGAGTCTGGTCACCATGCCGACGCTTGTGATGGCGGGGAGTGAGAGCCCGGCTTTCTTGCGTCATGGCGCACAGGCCCTTGCCGAGGCGCTGCCTCATGCGCGCTTGCTGACACAAAAAGGGTTGGGCCATACCAAGAAGTTATCACCGAAGCTGATCGCATCGGTCCTGGGAGAGTTCTTCGAGGGATAACGAATAGTCGCTTTGCTGATCGGGCTCAATAAAGGAACCCTGCTGTTTTGCGGAAGTTGGGGGAGCGCTCCGCTGCTTGTCATCGGTCGCAAGGGAGCAGTGCTAGACGAATTGACTCAGAAGACTCTTCTCGCCTACAAAAACTGAGCCGCCGCTTTGCACCGTTTCACGAATGAGTCGGATCATCTTCTCTCTGTCGGCCTTCATCAGGGCGATCCAGGCTGCAGGGGCACCGGTGTGTGGGTCGTGCTCAGCGCTCCAGTTCGCCATTTCCACCAGGACAGGGATGAGATCCAAACCTGTTTCCGTCAGGACATACTCCTCTTTTCGCTTATCTGAAGCAGAGGGCTTTTTCACCAGAAGACCTTGTTGCTCCAGATGAGCGAGGCGGTTGGCGAGGATATTGGTCGCCATTCCTTCTTCTGACGCTAAAAACTCACCGTAGGTTTTCTTCCCGAAGTAGACGATATCACGGATGATTAAAAGGGACCACATATCGCCAAACGTTTCCAGGGCAAAGTTGATTGGGCAGTCTGAGCGCCTTTGGTGTGTATGTTTCATA
>WNGL01007993.1_pt1 | contig 26326 bp, 29 predicted proteins | sample 5400591 | NCBI WGS metagenome assembly WNGL01 (sample SAMN13153377, study PRJNA577476) | soil metagenome | isolation source: 80 cm soil or saprolite under Garry oak tree replicate 1 | place: USA:California | collected 2016-06-15 | reverse complement strand
ACCGCTCGACAAGACCAGCTCCACCGCCCGGTCCCGCAGCTCCGGAGGGTACTGGCGTGGTGCAGGCATGGTGCTGCTCCCTTCTGCCGGCTCCATTGAGCCAGGCTTCAGGGCCTCCAGGAAAGCGGGGGAACCTCACACCATGGGCGACGTGCTCGCCTGGGCCAACCAGCCCGAACGTGCCGACGAGGTCTTCGACGCACTGGACGCAATTCAGGCACGCCGCCCCACCGACCCCAGCCCCAAGCTCGCCCAGGGCGCCCTAGCGGGCTGCATCGCAGCCGACGCCCGCCGACGCGACAGCATCTACGGCACTAGCCAAGTCCTGCTCGACGTCTACCGCTACCCAGCAGTAGCCGGCATGGCCGCCGGCAGCGACATCGACCGGGATCCATTCCTGCAAGGCTTCGACGACCAGGGCGGGCCGATCGACAACACCGTGTTCGTCTACGCACCCGAGCACCGCCAGGACCAGCTCCGTCCCCTCATCGAGGCATTCGTCTCCTGGCTGATCCGCGGGCTGGAGGACCGCTACGCCCTCACAGGGCTGGCGCTGGACCCGCCGTTGCTGCTGATGCTCGACGAGGCGGGGAACATCGCACCGCTGCGGCAGCTCGGCACCTACGCCTCCAGCCTCGCCTCCCAAGGCTGCCAGCTCGTCTCCGTTTTCCAGAACCTCAGCCAGATCCGCGACCGCTACGGCAACCAGGCCACCACCATCGTCACCAACCACCTCGCCAAGGTCCTCATGGCCGGCACCACCGACGTCGAGCTCCTCAACCTGCTCACCCACCTCCTCGGCAAGCAAGACTCAACCGAGGAGACCGTCATGCATGGCCCCGACGGCTCCCACACCAGTTCCACCTCCATCCGCCAGCACGAACTCGCCCCCATCCACACGCTCGTCCAGCAACGACCCGGACAAGTCCTCGCGCTCCTCAGCCACTGCAAGCCCGTCAAGCTGCGGGTCCGTCCCCATACCGAAACCGCCGACCTCCGCGAGCTCCTGCCGGAGGCTGGCCACGGCCCTGCAGGTCGGCTCCGTCCGCTGAGCCGGACTCTCGGGTCGTGGCGTACCCGCCCACCTGCCGGGTCGCCGCCTCGGCGCGACGACGCCCGCATAGAGGAGGAGGCGGAGTGGTCCTGACCCTCGTCACATCGACAGGTCGCAAGCCCAACAGTTGTCGCGTTCCACTGTCTACCAGCCAATATGACAACTATGCTGTTCTATGCGAAAGTCCGCATCGCGGCGGGCACCGGACAGAAGCACCTGGGACCGGTTCGATGAGCGTCTCTGCCGCAACTTCGGGGATTGCGCCGCGTCGGTGGCGCTGTGCCTTGCTGGCCCTGACCATCATCGTGCTCGGCGTGGGCTGCACCCACCGGACCGGCGATCAGAGCGGTGGCTCCTCGGCGTCGTCCACGGGCCCGACCACCACTCTCGATCCTCGAAACGAGATCCTCGCCGCCTACCGTGGCTTCTGGGCCGACGTCATCGAGGCCGGCAAGACCGCTGACGCGGATTCGCCCCGTCTGGACGATCACGCCACCGACCGCGCCCTCGACAACCTCCGCAGTGACTACCGGCGGCTCCGCGCCAAGGGCGAGGTGGTGCGAGGCACCGTCCGCCTGCACCCACGCGTCGCCTCCGTCCGCGGCTCCCACCGCCATCGTCAGCGACTGCAACGACGTCACCGACTTCCTCCGCTACGACGCCAGGACCGGCGCCCCCAAGGAGCAGCGCAAGACCGACATCGCCGAAGTCGAGGTGACGCTGCGGCTCGTCGACGGGAACTGGCTGGTGTCCAAGACCGTGGTGAAGCAATCATGCAAACCCTGACCGCCGCCCTGCTCAGCCTCGCGCTGTTGCTGACATTCGCCAGCCCTGCCTGGGCGGGGAACCGCCCCGGCTTCGACGTCGCCGAGGGCGCGACCGGCGTGCGCGCCACCGCCAGCAGCCCCGGGCGGCCAGCAGAGGCAGCCTCGAACGACAACGGGGAAGATGACGGCGCGCCATCTGATGGTGGACGCATTGTGTCGTGCAGCTACAACACTGTCGCCAGCCCCAGCGGAGGCCTGACGTTCGCCGCGACGTGCTCCAACCCCTCCGCGGCCAACATCTCGTTCGACCCGATGGGCAACGTCCGGTTCATCGTCCCCGTGCCCGGCGACCCCGCTCCGGCTCCCGGCGCTGCTCCACCTGCAGGGCAGCAAGTGACACCGGCCATGCTCGCTCGGCAGGCCAGCCGCTTCCTCCCCCTCCCGCTTCCGATCATCCACACCAACCCACCCGCCGACCGCGACCAGGTCGTCAACCTGCCGACCTGGCTATGGGTGGACGCCGCGAGATGGGGTCGCCGCACAGCCACAGCGGCGGTCCCTGGCCTGTCGGTAACCGTCGTCGCCACCCCCTCCACGGTCACCTGGCGACCCGGCGACGGCACCGTCCACGTCTGCCACGGGCCTGGCAAGGCATACGACCCGGCGCGTGCGCCTGGCGCCCAGCAGACCGCCTGCTCCTACACCTACCACCGGAGCTCCCTCGGAGCGCCGGCGGGTCGCTACCAGATGACCGCCACGATCACCTGGGACGTCTCCTGGACGACCACTGGCGCGATCGGTGCCAGCGGCACGCTGCCGCCGATGGCTCGATCCGCAGCCACGGAGCTTCGGGTGATCGAGGCCGAGACGCTGAATTAGTAGAGGAGCCTCCCAGCATGGCCCCAACCAATCCTCCCACCTCGGCTGCGAGCACGGCGCGACCTGGCTGGTCATCGCCCGAGGGCTTTCGGATCGCGCCCCCGACCCGGCAGACCCGACCGCTGCTCGGTGTCGTCGCCGTGCTGCTGATCCTTGTATGCGGCGCTATCGGAGCGGTGCTGCACCTGCGGGCTGGTACCCGGACTGAGGTCATCGTGGTCGCGCGGACCATCCCGGTGGGTCATCGCATCACCGAAGCGGACCTTCGAGGCACGCGCATCAGCGCCGACACCGCGGTGGAGACGGTCTCGGCCGCGCAGGCCGACCAGGTCATCGGCAAGGTGGCCACCACGACGCTGCTGCCCGGCATGCTGGTCACGCCGCAGGCGCTCGCGCCGACGGTCACGCCGGCAGCCGGCGAGGCGATCGTGGGTCTGGACCTGACTGGAGCCCAGCTCCCGCTCCCGGCGGATCAGCTTTCACCGGGCGCGCTGGTGCAGTTGGTGCGGACACCGCCACGCGAGGGATCCGAGCCGGTTGCCGGGCCGGACGAGCAGGACAGCGCCGCGATCGTCGTGGATCACGCCGAGGTGTTCAGCGTCGAGCCGGCGGCGTCCGGCGACAGCGTGCACGTCTCGGTAGTCGTCGACCTGGCGCAGGCCCCAGTGGTGCTCCGCCTGGCCGCCGTGGCTCAGGTGGCTGTCGCGGTGGTTCCGGCAGGTGGTGGATGAGCATCATCGCATTGGCCAGTGCCAAGGGTGCCCCTGGAGTGACGACCGCCACCCTCGCGATGGCGGGTGTCTGGAGCGGACGAGTCGCCGTAGCCGAGTGCGATCCCTTCGGAGGGACGATCGCCGCACGCTTCGGGCTCCCCCCCTCGCCAGGCCTACTGTCGCTGGCCTCCCAGTCCCGCCACCAGTTGCGAGCCGAGTCGTTGTGGAGCCATCTGCAGCAGCTCCCTCCCGGCGGTGTCCCGGTACTGCTTGGCGTACAGACCTTCGAGCAGGCCATGGCGTTGGGGCGGGTCTGGACGTTGCTGCCACAGGTGCTGGCCGGTCTCGGAGTGGACGTCCTGGTCGACTGCGGCCGTCTCCTGCCGGACGCTCCCGCGAACGCTGTCCTCCAGGCCGAGACCTGGTTCTCCTCGTCGCCCGCCCCACTGTCGAGGAGATCGCGCACCTGGAGCAGCGGCTCGCCACCTTCGAGGAGGCCGGGCGCACGACTGGAGTCGTGCTCGTCGGCGAGGCGCCCTACGACCGCCGAACCGTGGAGGAACGGCTGACCGCGGACGGTCTGCGCGCCCCGGTGCTGGGTGTGCTGGCGGACGACCCAGACGCGGCGAGCGTGCTGTGCGGCCGGCCCAGCCGTCGACGGGCGGCGGCACGGTCCCAGCTCGCGCGCTCGTACCTGGTCCGGTCGGCCCGCGAGCTGGCGGAGGCGGTCGCTACCCGGCTCAACAGCTCGCCAACGGGCGCGCACGCCGTCCCGTTGGCACCGACATCCCCCGTCAAGGAGGTGGGCCAGGTTGGCGGCGACTGATCAGGCGCTGATCGAGGAGTTGCACGCGCAGGTGGCCTCGCGGCTGGCCGAGTGGCGCGAAGGCGCGGAGCTGCGGGGGCGACCGCCAACCCCCCAGGACGAACAGCAGCACGCGGCCTACCTGATCGAGCAGCTTCTGGCCGAGCACGCCAGGCGCCGCATCGAGCGTGGCGAGCTGCCACTGGACCAGGAGGCCGAGCGCGCGCTCACAGCGACAGTCCAGGCCGAGCTGTTCCGGCTGGGCCGGCTGCAACCGCTGCTGGACGACCCGGAGATCGAGAACATCGACATCAACGGCTGCAACCAGGTTGGCTCCACTACGCCGACGGCACCATCAAGCAAGGCCCCCCGATCGCAAGCTCCGATGGGGCGCTGATCGATGCTGATCCAGCTCATCGCCGAACGGAAAGGCCCCAACCCCCGGGCGTTCACCCGCAGCCAGCCGCGGCTGCACCTCAAGCTCCCCGATGGCAGCCGGCTGTTCGCGACCATGAGCGTCTCCCACCGGCCCGTCGTGTCGATCCGTCGGCACCGGCTCGCCCGGGTCTTCCTCAGCGACCTGGTCCGTCTCCGCGCCATCGACCAAGGCCTGCACGCGTTCCTGGCCGCCCTGGTCCGGGCACGGAAGAACATCCTGGTCGCCGGCGGCACCGGAGCGGGCAAGACCACGCTGCTGCGCGCGCTGATCAATGAGATCCCGCCCAGCGAGCGGCTGGTCACCATCGAGAACGCCTACGAGCTCGGCCTCCACGAGCCCGACCTGGCCGACCTGCACCCCAACGTCGTCGCGCTGGAAGCCCGCGACGCCAACATCGAAGGCGAGGGCCAAGTCTCCATGGCGGACCTGGTCCGCGACGGGCTGCGGCTCAACCCCAGCCGGGTGATCGTCGGGGAGGTGCTGGGCGAGGAGATCCTGACCATGCTGGAGGCCATGAGCCAGGGCAACCCCGGCTCCATGTGCACCATCCACGCCGAGTCCTCCCAAGGCGCCTTCCAGCGCGTGGCGATGTACACCGCCAAGTCCGTCCAGCGGCTGGACATGGAAACCACCTACCAGATGCTGGCGGGCGCGGTCCACTTCGTGGTGTTCATCGCCCAGCGCGACGAGCGCCACCAGCCTGGCGGCACCCTTCGCCGCTTCGTTTCCAGCGTCCGGGAGGTGACCGGCGCCGACGGCAAGCGGGTCCTCACCAACGAGATCTACCAGCCAGGCCCAGACGGCCGCGCCGTCCCCAGGCCTGGCGCCCCCCTGCGATGCCTGGAGGAGTTGGCCGGCTTCGACCGAGACTGGCTGGAGCAGCCTACCGGGTGGTGGGTGCGATGAGCGTCGCCGTGGCGGCTGCGCTAGGCGCCGGCGTCGGCGCGGGCATCGCCATGCTGCTGTTCGCGCTCTTCGGCACTGGTCCATCCTCATTCAGGACGCCGCGGCGGGTGCGCAGCCTGGAGGGCGGCCGCCGGCGGCTGCTCGCCTGCGCCGGGATCGGCCTGGCGGTCGGCGTGCTGACACGGTGGCCCGTCGCCGCGCTGCTGGCCATGCTGTGCGCTTGGTGGTGGCCGACCCTGTTCGGCGCGAAGGGAGCTGTCCAGCAGGCCATCGCACGCATCAACGCCATCGCGGCCTGGACTGAGATGCTGCGCGGCATGATGGCTGCCGCCGCCAGCATCGAGCAGGCCATCGTGGCGACCGTGCCCTTGGCTCCGGAGCCGATCCGCCCCGACCTGGAGGCCCTGGCCCGGCGCATACGGCAGGGCCAGCCGCTGGCGATCGCGCTGCGACCCCTGGCCGACGCCATCGACGACGACACCGGCGACCTAGTCGTCGGCGCGCTGATCCTGGCCGCCGACCCCACCCAGCGCAGCGGCAACCTCGCCGAACAGCTCGCCCAGCTCGCCTCCGCCGCGCGGGCCAAGGCGACCATGCGGCTACGGGTGCAGGCAGACCGGGCCCGCCTGCACGCCGCCGCGCGCGCGATCACCCTGGGCGTCATCGCAATCCTGCTGCTGGTCGGCCGCTCGTTCCTCGCCCCCTACGGCACACCTGGCGGCCAGCTCGCCCTGCTCGGCGTCGGCGCCGTGTTCGCGGTCGGCCTGGGCGGGCTGACCTGGCTCGGCCGGCACGGCGCGGCAGAGCGGTTCATCACCGCACGCACCCCCCACCCGGAAGGAGCACCACGAGCATGACCGCCGCAATCCTGTCCGGCTGCGGGGTCGGCGCCGGCCTCTCCCTGCTGATCGTCGCGCTGTGGCCAGCCCAGCGCTCACTCGGCAGCGCGCTCGCCACGCTGCGCCCTCTCTCGCCCCGGACACCCCCTATGGGGGACGCCGCAGGGTCCTGGCAAGCCCAGCGGGGCCAGGCTGTGGCGCGACACTGACCCGCTCGCTGGGGATCGATCATCACCGGTTGGGCGCGGACCTGGCGCTGCTGGACCGGCCGCTGCACAGCCAGATGGCGCGAAAGATACTGTGGGCCGCGGGCGCTGGCCTTACCGCGCCACTGCTCAGCGGCCTGCTCGAACTCGGACGGGTGCATGTCCCCCTGCTCGCCCAGGCATGGCTGGCCGTCGGGCTAGCCATCGTCGGCTTCGCCCTCCCCGACCGGCAGGTCCGCGCTGCGGCCCGCAAACGGCGCGCGCACCTGCGCTACACGGTCGCCGCGCTGCTGAACCTGGTGGCGATCAACCTGGCGGGCGGCGCCGAGGTCGAGGAGGCCGTCCACAACGCCACCCGCCTCGGCGACAGTTGGGGATTCGTGCTGCTGCGCCAGCACCTGGATCGGGCCAGGCTCGCGCGGCAGAAGGTCTGGGCCGCCTGGGCGCAGCTCGGCCAAGAGCTCGACGTGCCGGAGCTACGCCAGCTCGCCCAGCAGGTCGCCGTCGCCGGCGACGAGGGCGCGCGCATGCGGCAGGCACTGGTCGCCATGGCCGGAGCGCTGCGAGACCAAGAGGTCGCCGAGGCCGAGGTGCGGGCCGGGGAGGCCAGCGAGCACATGGTGCTGCCGCTCACCTTCCTCGGGGGCGGGTTCCTGCTGTTCCTGGTGATCCCAGCGCTCAGCCGAGTGCTCGGGACCTTCGGGTTGTGACTGGACGGATCTGACCGGAGGTGTGCATTGCCGGAATTCCAACTGCTCCGGCTCCTTGTCGGCTCGCTGCGTGCCCGGCTGGCACGCGCCCCGAGGGAGGCTGGCGCGCTGACCCTGGAGCTGGTGGCGATCGCGATGATGCTGGTGGTCATCGCCGGGGTCGTCTTCCTCATCCTTCGATCCAAGGTGGAGCAGGGTGTCACCCGGATCACCCTTCCGTGACCGCGCACCGACGGGCCACCGCCGCCCGCCTTCAGGGTGGGGTGAACGCGGGACGGTCACCTTGGAAGCGGTCCTCGTCTATCCGCTGGTGCTGCTGATCGCCTGGATCGGAATGCAACTCGCCCTCGTGTACCTGGCCAACCGGGTCGCGCTGGCCAGCGCCGAGGAAGGCGCCAGTTTCGCCCGTGCACGTGCCGGCACCGTCACGGCCGGTGAAGGGCGCGCCCACCGCTACGTCGGCGTGCTCGGCACCGGGCTACTCACTGGTCCGAGCATCCGGGTCGTGCGCACCGCCGACACCGTGACCGTCCAGGTCAGCGGGCAGGCCCAGCGGATCGTGCCCGGCTTCCCCATTCACGTCACCCAGACCGTCCACAGCCCCACCGAACGGTTCCGGGGGGAAAGCCGCGGGTTGGCCCCGTGAAGCCGCAAGGATTCCGAACCCGCGTCCAGGACGAGCGTGGCTCCCTGGCACTGGAGCTTGTCGTGCTGACGCCGGTGCTGGTGCTCACGCTGTGGATCGTGGGTGCGCTCACCCTGCGGGCGATGGTCGCGCACGCGCAGGTGGACGACGCGGCCCGCGACGCCGCCCGGGTCGCCTCGATCGCGCGATCGGTGCCGGCCGCCAAGCAGGTCGCCGCGGCGGCCGCCGCCAGCTCACTCCAGCGGGCCCGCGGACCTGCCAGGCCATCCACGTCACCAGCGACACCGAGCGGTTCCAGCCCGGTGGGACGGTCCAGGTGACGGTCACCTGCACGATCCGCCTGCAAGACCTCGGCCTGTCCTTCCTGCCTGGCAACCGGACCACCAGCGCCACCTACACCGTCCCAATCGACGTGAACCGAGGGATCCAGCCATGAGCGACCGCCGGCGTGCCAGCGCCGATCAAACGGGCAGCATGAGCGCCTCGGTCCCGCTGCTGGTGCTCACCATCCTTGTCCTGGTCGGTTTCGTCTTCGATGGCGGCAACGCCATCACCGCGCACCGCCGCGCGGTCAACCTCGCGGAGCAGGCCGCGCGCGCCGGCGCCCAGCACCTGGACATCGGCGCGCTCCGCTCACGCGGGCAGTTCCGGCTCGACCGTCCCGCAGCTCGGGCCGCCGCAGCCGCCTACCTGGCCAGCACCGGCAACACCGGCCAGGTCCAGGTTGGCCGCGACGCGGACGGCGACTACGTCGACGTCGTCGTCGACTGGTCCCAACCGTCGCTGTTCGCTGGCCTGCTCGGCCGCGGCCGCTTCACCGGCACCGGCCGTGGCCGCGCCCACAACTGCCACGGCCTGGCGACGGAGGAGGGCTGTTGACCCCACGCGGAAGGCCACAGCGGCGACGCGCCCGCAGCGTCGAGTTCCTTCGAGCGCTCACCGCGCTGCTCGTCCTGGCGGTGCTCAGCGGCGGCATCCCGGTCCTGCTGTGGCGCCTGGGCGGCTGGCCGCTGCCGCACAGCCTGCCGTCAGCGGCTGAACTCCGCGTTGGCCTTACCCATCCGCTCCCAGACGACGTCATCGCCAACACGCTGATCACCCTCGCGTGGGTCTGGTGGGCACACTTCCTCATCTGCCTGGCCACCGAGACGATCTGCACGGCGCGTGGGCGCATGCCTATCCGGATTCCCGGCGGCTGGCTCAGCCAGGCGATCGCCGCTCGCCTGATCGGCGCGATCTTGTTCCTGACCCCTTCGGTCAACCTCGTCCAGCCGGGTGCCATCGCCGCGCCCGGCCCTATCGCCGCCGTCACGGTCACCGCACTCCCGCACCTCGATGGAACCTCCACGATCCAGGGCCGGACCACCCAGCAACAGCACGAGCGGGGTCTGGCCGAGGAACATCCAGTCCTCAAGCGCTACATCGTCCAGGCCAAACATCCCGGGCAGCCCCACGACACACTCTGGGGAATCGCCGAGCGCCACCTCGGTGACCCGCTGCGCTGGCCGGAGATCTGGGAACTCAACCAGGGGCGGCCACTGCCGGACCCGCCCGGAGGACGGGTTCACCGACAAGGACCGGATCTGGCCGGGCCAGGAACTCCTCCTCCCCGCGGATGCCGTTGGCATCCCGTCTCGGGAGCATCCCGTACCTTCATCGCCCCGACCGGACCAGCCTCGGCCGCTCAGACAGCAGCGACCGCAGCCTCCCTCGGACCAGACACCTTCGACACTGCCCGTTTCGCCCTCGACCACCTCGCCGGTGCAGCCCACGCCGGTATCTCCACCCGGCTCCGCGACCTCGCCCGACGAAGGTCAGGGTGGGGAGATCCTGCGGATCGTCACCGGGCTCGCCGGCGCCGGCCTGCTCGCCGTCGGCGTCATCGCGCTGCTAACCAGGCTGCGGCGTCGCCAGCAGCGGTCCCGGCGGCCCGGTCGCAGGATCCCCCTGCCGACCGGCACCGACGCCGATGTCGAGGTCGCGCTGCGCACCACCCAACAACCCGACACCGCCCACTTCCTCGATCTCGCCCTGCGAGCCCTCACCCACGCGACTCGGCAGGCGGGACTGGCCGCTCCCGAAGTCCAAGCCGTGCTGGTCACGCCAGACCAGGTCGAGGTCCGGCTCGACCACCCCAGCGAGCAGGCGCCATCACCGTTCCAGCAGGCCGCTCCGGACCGCTGGCGGCTGCCTCGCAGCACCCCCGCCGACCAGCTCGCCGAAGCCGCGGCACAGGCGGTCGCGCCGATCCCAGCGCTGGTGACGGTGGGGCAGGTCGAGGACACACGGGTGATGCTCAACCTGGAGGCCGCCAGCATGGTCGCCCTGGCCGGCGACCCCGTCGACGCGCGTGCGATGCTGGACGCTTTCGCTGTGGAGTTGGCCACCAGCGTGTGGAGCGACCACCTCGACCTGGTCCTCGTCGGCTTCGGAGAAGAACTCGGCCCGCTGGAGCGAGTCCGCCACATCACCACCATCGAGGACTACCTCGTGTTTCGGGGTTGGTTGCGTTGGGTGATTGATTGAGCATGGTGGTGGGCGTGCCGGTTTGACCAGGCGGCAGGCAGCAGCGAGCATCGGCGGCTCGAACCCCGCTAAAGGAACGACCGCCGATGCTCTCCGTGAGCCTACCCGACACGCTGGCCGCCCTGCTCACCGTGTTGGCACCCTGCTTCACCGCTCGGACCTTCCCGACCTTCCAGGCGCTGGTGGCCGGGTTCCTGGTCCAGCCGGGCCTGCGGACGGTCACCGGCATGCTGACCGGGGCGGGGCTGGCCGGCCGCCGCCACCACGACCTGGCCTACCGGTTCTTTGCGACCGCACGCTGGTCGGCTGACCAGGTCGGCCTGCTCCTGCTGGACCTCATCACCCAGACGCTGGTCCCCGTCGGCGCCCCGATCGTGCTGGCGGTCGACGACACGCTGTGGCGCCGCACGGGCCGCAAGCTCCATGGCACCGCCTGGCATCATGACGGCAACGGCCCCGCACGTCACCGGCCCGCCTGGGGCCACCGCTGGGTGGTGGTCGGCGTCATCTGTCGGCCGCCGTTTATGCGCCGGGCGGTCTGCCTGCCGATCCTCGCCCGGCTGTGGATCCCCGGCGACCCCGACCACACCCCCCTGGTGCTGGCCCGCGAACTGCTCGACCTGGTCGTTGAGCATGTCGGGAAGCGCCCCATCCACCTGGTCGGCGACGCCGCCTACATCGGCAAACCGCTGCAAGCACTCCCCGCCCAGGTGACCGTGACCGCGCGGCTGCGCTGCGACGCTGCCCTGTACCAGCCAGCCCCGCCCCCAACCGGCCGCCGGGGCCGCCCACGGGTCAAAGGCGACCGCCTCCCGGAGCTTGTCGTGCTGGCCGCCATGACCCGCTACCGGTGGACCCCCGTCCAGGTGCGCTGCTACGCCACGACCCTGGAGCGGGAGGTGCTGGCAATCCGCTGCCAGTGGTATGGCGCGCTCAAAGCCCAGCCCGTCCAGGTCGTGCTCAGCCGGCCGGTCGGCTCCCCCGACGGCTACGAGCTGGCCCTGGTCACCACCGACCTGGCCGCCACCCCAGCCCAGGTCATCGAACGCTACAGCCACCGCTGGGCAGCGGAAACCGCATTCTTGGACGCCCGACATCTGGCCGGCGTCGGCCAGGCCCGCACCCGCACCGAACGCTCCGTCACCCGCCTGGTGCCGTTCGGGCTGGTCTGTCTGAGCCTGGCGATCGTCTGGTACGCCCGCCACGGGCAGCCCGCCCTTGCCGCCCACGTGCCCGCGCGCCCTGGTATCGCACCAAGCGCACCGTCTCGGTCGCCGACATGCTCGCCGCGCTGCGCCGTGCCCTACTGGCCGCCCAATATCAGCAGGGTCACCCTGACCTGCACAGCCTCGACCTATTCCCAGACGTGCTGCTCACCGGACTCAACCCCGCCGCATAACCCCGAAACACGAGGACTACCTGCCAACCCTGGAGCGTCGCCTCCACCACGCCCGCGAACTCCTCGACACCGAGGGGCACCCCTCCGCCACCACGGCACGCATGACCAGCCAGACACCCGACAGCTGGACCCCCACCATCCTGCTGTGCGCCAGCCCACCCTCCCCGACCACCCTCGCCCGGCTCACCACACCAGACGTCCAACTCCACCGCCTCCCAGTGGCCATCGTCGCGGTCGGCGAGCTACCACCACCCGCATGGCGCATCGAGGTTGCCGGAGGGCAGGCCACCATCGACGCGCTCGACCTCACCGTCCGCTCCCTGCAGCTCACCCCCGAGGCCTACCAGGCAATCACCAAACTGCTCGCAACTGCCGCCCGCACCGACGACGTCGACCCGTCCGTCCCGCCCTACGACACCCTCCACCGGCCGGCCGCTGCTCCCCCCAGACTGTGGCTGATCCGCGACCACGAGGCAGCGCCTGCGGCCCCCGCCACCCAAGACGACCTGGCGCCAGCCTCGCCGATCGAGGTCCGTGTGCTCGGCAAGATCGACATCGGCGGCATCCCACGGATCGAACGCGCCAAGGCCCTGGAGCTGATCGTCTACCTGGCGCTGCACCCCACTGGCATCGACCTCGAACGACTCTGGGAAGCGCTGTGGCCCGAACGACCCCTGAACCGACCCACCCTGCACACCACCGTCTCCATCGCCCGCGGCCGCCTCGGCGACGCCCCCGACGCCACCCCCTACCTCCCCAGCGCCCGCAACGGCCTGTACCGGCTCAACCCTGCCATCAGCGTCGACTGGACCCGCTTCCAAGCCCTCACCCAACTCGCCGCGCAGGACGAGGATCACGCGACTGAAGCGCTCCACCAGGCCCTCGACCTGGTCAGCGGCCCTCCCCTCGAATCAGCCACACCCAACGGCTACGAATGGGCTCTGGTGCACCGCACCGAGATGGAATCCGCCATTGGCGACGCCGCCGACCAACTCGCCCGTCGATACCTCGACCAGCACGACCACGCCGGCGCAACCAGGGCAGCCCGCCGAGGCCTGCTCGCCAGCCCCTACGACGAACGCCTCTACCGACAACTCATGCTCGCCGCCTACGCCGCCGGCAACCCCTCCGGCGTCGACGCCATCATGCGCGAACTCATCCAAGTCCTCGACGCCGAAGCCGAACCCCTCGACGACCTCCACCCCGACACCATCGCCCTCTACAAGAAACTCCGCGGAACCCGACTGCTGCGCACCTGATGTGTGACGACAGACTTTAGTTGGCCTCTGCAGGATCTGATTGGCCAGCAGGTTCGATGAGAGTGATAGGGCGCTTCTCGATTCGCCCCAAATGGTTCGAGGCTTCGGCATAGGGTGGGGAGAACAAAGTGGGCGAAGAGAAGCCGTCGGTTGGGCTGACGCCCAATGCGATGTCAGAGGGTGACTCGGGTAGGCACCCCAGCCGCAACACCGTGGCGATGCACAACGTCATATGACGGCATGTGATATCCCGGCGCTTGACGCTTGGCTATGGGCAGTCTGGCGCTTGTCAGCGGCCATGGAACTCAAACGGCCACCGACAGCGCTTGAGCGCCGGCCACGGGTTGACACTCGGGCCGCCCCGGCTGTAGTCCCGCCGCTTCGCCTCGGCGGCAACCAGCGCGACTTGTCGTGATCCCGCTGCTCATCGAGGAAGCAGTGGCGTTCCCTTCCCCTCGCCCTGCTTTGCGGGTATAAAGAGCGATCGGAACCTTTATGAGCGTTGTCTGCTGAGGGCGGCACATCCTACCTGTCAATCGGTGGTCAACATGACGGAATTGCACTCCAAACCTGGTCAGCCCGCCGATGGCCCATCCACCGGGCGTGAGCACACCCGGCCCGCCGCCGGCGACGGGCCTGCCAGCCAGCCGGGTTCCAACCGTGGCGCGGGCATCCAGACCCCGCCAGACCCGGAGGCGGGCGACGCCGCTCAGGTGGGCGCGGTGGGACCACCCCTCGACCACCAGCGGTCCGACGGCGCCGCCCCGCAGGACGCACCGGACACGGTCGGCCAGCAGGAGGCTGCCGCGCCGGACCCGGAGGGCCTGCCAGTCGGGGCGGCGCCTGAGCGGCTGGCCCCACTCCCACTGCGGCTGTTGGCGTTCGCTGTCGACCTTGCGTGCGTGGTGGCCGTGCTCGTGGCTCCGATCCTCTTCGGCACCCTCGCGGGCGTCAGAAGCCTCTGGCTGCTTGGGTTGGTGCTGACGGTGGGCTTGATCACCTACCTCACCGTGTCGGTGTGGCTGACCGGCGGGCAGACCATCGGCAAGGCCATGTGCAGCCTGACCGTGCGTCGCATCGACGGCACCGCGCCCGCGCGCACCTGGGTCGGGCTGGCCTGGTCGCTGGGTCGGCACTCCGCGGGCTACCTGCTGGTCGACGTGTTCGGCCTGGGGGTTCTGGCCGCGCTGGCCCCGCCGCGGCGCTGCCTGCACGACTACGCCTTCGCCAGCGAGGTGGTCATCCGCCCGACCGACGGCGACCAGCGGCTCGGGTCGCCGTTGGCGCGGCTGCGCGACTTCGACGAGCGGCTCAAGACGGTCCTCGAGAAGACCAGCAAGCAGTACGCCTGGCTGGTGCGCTTGTGGAACTGGCTGACCAAGCTTGTGCTATACCCGGCGATGGCGATTATCGTCGTGGCCGGCAAGAATCCCGAGTCCTGGCTCGGCCGGGTGTGGGCCTGGATGCAGCGCCGGATCGTCCGGCTGGTGGCGCAAGCCCGGTCGCCCGCCGGGCCGGCCAAGCCGCTGTCCGCCCAGGCCCGCGCCGGCCTGTGGGCTGTCACCGCCCCCGTCGCGGTCGTTATCGGCTTCGTCGCCGTGCAGGTCCTATCCCCACCACCAGCCATCCAGGGCAAGGTGTCTGTTTCCGGGACCGCCGACATCTTCGCGGCAGGGCAGAGTTCCGTTCCCAATCTGTCCCAACCCGGCACGCTTCCTCCTGGCCTGACTGTGACCGAGGGCAGCGTTCTGCGCTTCGACGCAGCCGGAACCGCCACCTGTGAAGTCGGTGGACCGCTCAACGGTCCTGATGGGGGAGGCTGCGTAGGGGGTGATACCGACATTTCCTCCTTTGGCACTATTTCAGGCATCGTGGACCATCAGGCTTCGATGTTCTTGGTCGGGGTCTTCACGGGAGACCGTCCTCCGACGGGAACCCCTCCGCCTTCGCTTGACTTCTCCGCCGCCGCCATTGGGCACAACTTCTCTCACCTTGACCCCGCACTGAACCAGGTGTTCTTCATCGGCGACGGCAAACGCTCAGACGCCTCAGCGGATCGGCAACTGTTCATTGCTCCCCGGGGCGCAACCCACCTTTACCTCGGTTTTGCTGATGCCTATGCGTTTCAAGGCACCCCAGGAGCGTATGACGATAACTCGGGACTCATAGGAGTCACGATAAGAGAACAGTAACCTCTGACGTGAAGTTGGGACTCGGATCACGCAGGGTGAGCACGTTTTCGCTACCTCCACCCCATCCGAGACCAGCAGCCGCCGGATCGCCAGAGCGCCTGGCGACTGAGTGCCTCGATAGCGGCCAGGTGCAAGACTGGCGACATGTGTCACCACGACCGAAAGCTCAAGCAAATGCTCGACAGGTACGCCGATCAACTCGCCGCCCGCATCGAGGCCGGCCAGCCCACCGAACTCGCAGGAATTGGCCAACAAGTATCTGTATTCCTGGCCAACTGAGAACTGCAGCGGCCGGCGCCTCGCACGTCAGAGACTCCCCGCTGGCCAACTAAAGTCTGCTGTCACATGAAGTGTGACTCATCGCGTTAAGCCGGCGTTAAGCCGGCGTTAAGCCGCGGGGGTGGAGCACGATAGTTGGCGGATCAGGTGCCGTCCCGGATAATCAGCGGTGTACTTCACATCGAGCATAGATACCTCGTTGCCGCCCAGCCGCGTAGGGCCAAAGGCCCACTGGTTTCCCCAAACGCCCAGGGTCCACTGACTTCCTTGACGAGGAACCGATCGCCACGGTGCGCGAAGCCGGTCAATCTTGCACCGGCCGAGGTCGATGCCGGCTGATCACGTACTGCCAGGCTCCCCGCACACACAGCCAGGCCACCGGACCTCTGATTCGGCTTGGGAGCACTGGCCAGCCAAAGCTGTGCAGACGCGAAGGCGATGACCAACACGAGAACGGCGGCCAGCGCCGCAGTACCCCGAACACGGATCGTTGCCGAACCATGGATCTCCACCGTGAGTCGCAGGGACACTTGGAAGTCCGTCCGCCGCCTGACCTCGTCCTGACGCGGGTCCCGCAGGGGACGGCGCATCCGGAACGCGGCGACGATGAACCCAATCGCCCGAAGCAACCTCACGACGTTGCCAGGCACGCTCGCAAGCTCAGCTTTCCACTCCGCCTCGTAGAGCATTTGGTCTGGCTCGGGCAGCCGAGCGGCCGCCCACTCCACGAGCTTGTTTGCCAGCCAGGGGCAGCATGCGTGGAACTCCTGCAGTGCGATGGGCAGAACGAAGAGGGTCAGGACGCCGAGCAGGACCCGAGCAAGGCTCACGGGGTTGCCCTTCCAGGTTGAACATTCCAGACGGGCGGGATTGCTCCTTGTGCGTCGCTGGCCGCTCGGGCTCGCTGGAAGCCCTTGGCCGTCAGCCGGTAGAAGCGTCGTGGTGGACGCTGCTCAATGACCGGATCAATGTCCTCCCAGTCGCTTTCAAGCCAATCTGCCTGCTGGAGGTGAACGAGGATGGGGTAGACACTACTGATAGGCAGGCCGGTTTCCCTGGCGATTTGCAGCCCGAAGTGCTGACTTTCCGGATCGAGTAGTACCTGGAGGACGGCTCGTGTGGCGCGCGCCATGCGTGGTTCGCTGTTCATGTCCACCTAGAGCGAGTACCCAACCCATGCTGTGCATCGAAGAGATAGCTGTAGGCACCCGCAGTCTGTCCCGAGCTGGCCAGAGCGCCGACGATCCCACCGCCAAGAGCAAGCAGGGCGGTAATCGGGTCGTGGTGCCCGACCGTTTCCCACACCGCGCCGGCTGCGCCCAAGGAGAAGATGGCAAACGGCTGGCGCCAAGCACGACGAGCCGCACGCCGAAGGTCCGCTGCCTGGTCGGCCAACTTCTCTTGGCGGTCGAGCAACAGGCGCTCGCGGTCCTGCTCGGACAACGGCCCGAGTTCGATGAGCAGATGCCGCAGATCCCGTGCGTACTCCCGGTAGGACCGCCCGTGCTCCGCACGGAACCCGAGCACCTCATCAAGCGGCACGGTGGCCAGGTTGACCGTGACCGTCTCCAGGTCCAGCGCGACGACGTGGCCGGCCGAGGGCAAGGGAGCGCGGGCCAGCGTCTGCATGAGGGCGCCAACAGATGCCGTCCGGCCGGTGGTGGGATGCAGGTTCAGGCCCTGCCGCTGCCCTGTCGTGCGAGCAAGCTGGGAGAGCAGGACGAGGACCGTGGTGCGAACCACCGGATGGAGGGGCACGGACACCCCGTCCTGTGAGGGCCGGGCGAGCTTTCGCGCCTCGAGTTCCTCGATGACCATGCCGGCCAGTTCAACGTCAGCATCCCATCCCATCCGGCTTTGCGACAGCTCCGCGTAGTGGTCGGTTGGCTTGAGATCATCGAAGGCGCCGCCGGTGATGAGCTCGACCATCACCTCGGTGAGCTCCTCGGTCATCTGCTGGTCGACGAAGACCTCCGGCTCCAGCACCCGTAGAAGCCCGTGCTCGTGCAGCGGACCGGCCAGCACCGGATCGGCGGCGGTCTCGCGGCCGTGCATGTAGCGCGGGAGCAGGATCGCGATCTCGTCAAAGAACAAGAGCAGCGTCTTGAGCGGGTCGACCTCGCCGACGAGCCAGTACGGCTCGGGGTAGTAGTACGCGGCCTCGTTGGCTACCTCAGCCGCATCTCTCGTTTCGGTCATGCGCGCCTGCCCTCTCTGGCAGCTTCACCTGTGTGGCCGAACGTATCAGAACAAGCAAGTGTCCTCACAGCGCGCCATTCGGCCCGGCATGACAACTGATCCGCCAACTACCTTGAACCATCTCCGCCAATTATCACGATCCTTCACATGAAGGACAGCTCCGAGCATCCGCTTCCATTGGCCGACAGCGGCGCAGTTCGTCACCATGACGCGCTGGTACAACACCGCTAGATCCGTAGCCCGACGGCGATCGTCCGCTCGTGCGCCTGTGGCCCGTCGGTGCTGCTCACAGCCCTCCAGACTGGTGCTATCCGTCCGGCTGGACGCCCGTAGTCTGTCTGTTGTGCTGTCGTTCTCCGTCAAGAAGTCCGTCAACGACGGCCTTCGCCGAGTCGAGCACCAGATTTCACGTCTGGTGCTCTACCTGCTCAGGTACGGGTGGAGTAGCCCTTGGCGATGGCGGCGACGGCCCGATTCGGGGGACCGGCTGCGCTCCGCCTCGTACGCTCGAACTGCCGCTCGACCCGCTCGTGCATGGGGACACCTTCCCCGGCGGTAGGGCCAACGGCGTTGATGTCGACGGACGAAAGATCCTCGGCCTCGGAGCGGTCGGTGTCGTCCGCTCTGGCCGGTTCCCGTCTGCGCTGATGGAGGCACGACCAGTGTGGCCGCCTTGGGCGGCGTAGGCCCTGGTCGCTGCTATGTCTGCGGGCGGCCCGGCTCGTCGGGGCCCGACCGGGCCGACGGCCGCTCCCGGCTGGCCTCGCGGCGCTGGCTGATGGCGGTGCGGGCCAGGGAAGCGGCGCCACGCAGGACCAGGAAGCCGGCGACGAGCGGCGCCAGAGCGAGCCGAGGATCATGGGCGTAGCGGCGGCAATAGAAGCGCAGTCCGCTGCGGTGATGGTGGACCACCTTGTGGTAGGGGGCGCTGCGCGTCGACCCGCCGACCACATGTTTGACCTGAGCCAGCGGGTCGAACACGGTCCGCCAGCCGGTCCGTTGTAGCCGCAGGCAGAAGTCCATCTCCTCGAAGTACATGAAGTAACCAGGGTCGAACCCGCTGACCTCCTCGAACGCCTGGCGCCGGATCAGCATACAGGCCCCGGAAACCCAGTCGACCTCCAGCGGCTGGCTGCGGTTCGCCCCGGCCATGTGGTAGCGGCGGGTGGCCGGGTTTTCGGGCCACAGCGGGGCTAGGGCGGCGTGGACCGCGCCCATGAGCGGCGATGGGAAGCGGCGTCCGGTTGGGTAATCGGATCCATCGGGATTGACCAGGTGCGGGCCGACGCAGCCGATCCGACGGTCGGAACTGGCGGTGGCCAGCAGCCGGGCCAACGACTTCGGCGACAGCCAGGTGTCGGGATTAGCGATCAACAGCCAGGGTGCTCCGGTGGCGGCCACGCCGATGTTTATGGCCCTTGACAGGCCCAGGTTGGTGTGATTTTCGACTACCTTGGCGCCGTAGCCGCGGGCGATCTCGACGCTGGCATCGGTGGAGGCGTTGTCAACAACCACCACCTCCAGTGGGTGCGGCCCGGCTGCGCGCTCCAGCGATCCTAAGCACATGACCAGGTCGCGGGCGCTTTGGTAGGTCACCAGCACCACCGCGACTGGGGTCCCGGACAAATCGGCTTCTACGGACAAGATCACTCCCAGATCAGTCTTCGCTCCCCGTAGACGACGTGCGACTGGCGCGGGCGGTCCGGATGGGTGGGGTAGCATCCTAACCCTCATCCGGCTCCTGCTCCGACCATGCTTCCACGAGGTAACCATGATGACCGACTCCGCCACCGACAATCGATTGCCACTGGTCACTGTTGTCGTGCTCAACTACAACGGTGCGCATCTGCTGCCACCGTGCTTGGAAGCGCTTGCGGCTCAGGACTTGCCAGAGGGCCAGATGGAGGTTTGGGTCGTTGACAACGACTCCAAGGATGAGTCGCTGGAACTCCTGGAACGCGACTTCCCCTGGGTGACGCTGATCCGGAACTCGCGAAATGACGGATTCGCCGGTGGCAACAACATCGGTATGTGCGCGGCTCGCACACCCTTCGTGGCGCTCACCAACAACGATGCTCGGCCGAACCCGGAATGGATTCGGCGACTCGTCGAGCCGTTCGAGCAAGACGCAAGCGGACGGCTGGCCGCCACCACAGGAAAGATCGTGTTCTTGCCGCGCTTTCTCGAGCTGCAACTCTCGACGCCGGCGTTCGTGCCCGGTGGGCTAGACGGGCGCGAGCTCGGCGTGCGGATCCACCGCGTCACCGTGAACGACAGCGACGTGACCGAACACGTGCTTTGGGACCGCATAGCGTATGGTCCGGAGGGGGAGGGTGAGGGACGGTTCCGTTGGACGCGACCGCACGGGCCGCTGCTCGTGCCGGTCAGCAAGGACGGCTCACCAGTGCAGGGTCCGGTTCGGCTCCAGCTTCACATGGTCGCCGAGACGGCCAAGCCAGTTGAGCTGAGCTGGCCGAGCGGGAGCACGACGCTGAAGGTGACCTCCCATCCCGAGGAGTTCGAAGTCGTACTGCCCGACGGTCTCCGGTTCGTGGATGTGCTCAATAACGCCGGCAGCATCGTGTTCAGCGATGGGTACGGAGCCGACCGCGCCTACCAGATGGTTGACGTGGGCCAGCACGATGAGCCAGAGCAGGTCTTTGCCTTCTGCGGTGGAGCGGTCTGTATGCGCACCCAAGCGCTACGTGAGGTCGGGTACTTCGACGATCGCTTTTTCATGTACTACGAGGACACAGATCTTTCGTGGAGGCTGCAAGCTGCTGGATGGTCCATCGTTTACGCGCCTTCCTCGATTACGAGACATATCCACTCGGCCTCGTCGGTGGAGTGGTCGCCGTTCTTCACGTTCCACGTCGATCGCAATCGACTCCTGATGCTTACCAAGAACGCCACCATCGCTCTCGCGGTCAGGGAGGTGTTGCGCTACCTTCTCACGACGCTGTCACTCGCCGTGCGGGCGGTCGCGCAAGCGCGCCACACGGGACGGCGGCCGCCAGTTCGGCCCTCCCTGCTCAGGCTGCGTGTACTCGGCTCATATTTCCGGCTCCTTCCGACCATGCTCTTGGAGCGTCGTCGGCTGGCTCGCCGTGCAATAATCGGCTGGCGGGAGCTGCAGCACTGGCTGGTTCCCCGCTGAACTCGGTCAGCCACCATTACCGCCCGCAACCATCTCGAGGCGGGTCCGCAGCCGCGTGGTGTGCGGATGCTGTGGTCCATGAACCAGCTCGGCGATCTCCAACGCCTCCTGATAACAGGCCCCTGCCCCTTTGAGGTCTCCGAGCTGTGCAAGCATCCGGCCTAAATTATTGAGAATCGCGGCTGTATCAGCGTGTCTTGGACCGCGTACGGCCCTAGCGATCTTGAGTGCCCGCCGGTATGCGGCGATGGCGCCATCTCGGTCCCCCGACTCCTCCAGCACGCGCCCAAGGTTGTTGAGGGTCAGGGCAACATACGGATGCTCATGACCGTGGGTGGCCTCGTTGATGGCCAGAGCGCGCGCGATGTACGCCTTTGCCTGCGGCAGCGATCCCAAACACCGCAGTGTACGTCCGAGCTGGTTGAGGATCGCAGCGACGTACGGGTGCTCCTTCCCGTACTCGGCCTCGGCGATGGCGAGCGCCCGCTCCAGGGTGCTCCGGCCCTCCGAAAGCTCATCCAGGTTGCGAAGCGTACGACCAAGGTGGTTCAGCAGGACAGCGAGCTCGGCATGGTTGGGACCGTACAACGCCTCGGCGATTGTAACCGCCCGGCTTGAGAGCTCCCTCGCGTGCTGGTACTCGCCCGCCGCCTGAAGGTAGACGCCCAGGTGATCCAGCAGCCAGGCAACCGCATTCAGTTCGACGCCGACCCGCTCGGCGTTATAGGCGGCCGATAGCGCATGGGGCAGGAGCCGAGCACACTCCGGGCGAGCCGACGCGTCGGCGCTGTTGGCCGGAAAGGCGACTCGGAGAAGCCGCACCGCGACCGCGGCCCAGCTGCGCTCACTCCGTGTTCCCGGACGCTGACGGACCGCGGCTTGGACGAGGCGGTGGATGCTCAACACGTCGCTTCTTGTGTCCACCAACGAGAACCGGCCGAGTGCCGTGATCACCTGGTTATATGCGATCGCGTCGGACACGGTAGCGCGGAGGCGTCGCGGGAGTATCTGCACATGGTCGGTGAAGAGGGCCCGAGGGATGTCGTCCGGAGCCAGGAACGCGGCCACGTCGAGCAGATCCCGGGCTGCTGGCGTCTCGCGAGCGATCCGTTCTAGTGAGACGGTCCAGGTGGTAGCGACTCGCTGCTCATAGCTGAAGGGGTCGCCTTCCCTGACCAGATCCGGACTCCGCTCGCGGAGGAGTCGATGGTAATCGGGTATTCCCATCCGGGTCTGAGTCATGTAGGCGAGGGCTTGCTCGAGCGCGAGCGGAAGGTCGCCGAGGGCCTCGGCGAGATCGCTGGCGGCCGTCTCGTCGAACGGTTGGACATGCCGGAGGAACTCCAACGACTCTGGCCTTGACCATGGGTTGACCGGAACGCGCGGGGTATCGCGCCACAGGGCATCCCTGGAGGTAATGATGATGTCCCCAGATCTGTTGCTTGGAAGGTACCGCTCGATTGCCTGGTACCGCTCGGCGTCATCGAAGATGAGCAGCCAGCGGCCATGCTCTTCGAGCCACCGGCGCGCTGTCATGACCGCGTCGGCGTGAGCCTGGTGGCTATGGTCGCCTAGCCCTACGGCGCTTGCGATGGCACCGTAGTCCCGGGCCAGGCTCGCCGCTTGGCCTGCGCGAATCCACCATACTAGGTCGTAGTCGCGCTCGTGCCGCTGCGCGTGGACGAGCGCCAATTGGGTCTTACCAACACCGGCCAGTCCGGTCAGCGCGACAATATGCTCCGACCGAAGGCAGCTGTGGAGCTTGGCAAGAGTGCTCGAGTGGCCGGTGAACCGAGGCGTGGGGCGAGGTCGCGAACCCGGGACCGTGAGGGTCGCGGCCGCCTCAGCCGAGGTCAAGGGGTCTTGCGGCAGACCCTTGTGCGTATGGGAGCGCAAGCCGGCAAGGATAGCCCCAAGCCCTAGAAGGAACAGGATGACCTGACGGCCAGGGGACGCAACGCCTCCAAGCTCCAGGCCGAATGCCTTGACGCCCTGTGCCGTGACTGCGCCAAGGAGGCAGACGACACCAATTCCGATTAGCCATCGGCTGGCGTCGGGCGGAAGGTCCATCTCCAACCGGCTGAGCAGCTGCCGGAGCACCCTCCGCGCGCGGTTGGAGACAGCGCTCAGACGCCACGCGGCCATCGGTTACCGCCGCCGGTCGTGAAGGCGCTCACGAACGGCTGCTCCTCAAGTCCAACGCCGGCCCTTTGGTCGCCAAGCACCTTGGCGTACACCGCGTTGCCAGTGCGCGAACTCGGCATGCACTCTTCACATGCGTTCGGGATAAAGCGGGCTGGCATGGAATCGACCACGGGAAGGACCCGGTTGGCGCCGACCGATCCGAGGTTGAACTGGCTGGACGCGAACCGCGGCTCCGCCTTGAGGTCGCAGGGAGCGAGGATGCCGAACGGGCTGATGGTTGGCCGAAAATACTTAGCCATGCATTCACCACCGCGGCGGCGGATGTACGGCCGGCCGTTGGTGAGTGCCACCAGCTCGTCGGAGAGGTCCATCGCCGTCGCGCCGTAGCGGCCGTCGAGCGCCCGGGCCCGTAGGGAGGCAAGCTGCTCGGCCACTGACCTGAGCTGGTCGGCTGAGAGGCCCACGGTCACATCGACTTCGTCCTTGCGGATGTCCAGGAAATCGACGCCGAGCTCGGCGGCGAACTGGGCCATTGGCAGGATCTGCTCGTAGTTGAGCGGCTGGATGACGAAGCCGATGCCCACGCGGACACTGCCGCCCAGCTCGCGGCGGAGCGCCAGCAGGCGGGCCGTCTGTTCCACGACCCGCCGAAGTGCCCCAAGGCGGGTCGGTAGGCCGGTGATGCGGTCGTAGGTGGTCGCCAGCGGGGAGTGGATGCTCAGTCGGAGTCGCTCAATCCTCACATCTCGTGTTTCGGGGTTATGCGGCGGGGTCGATGTGGGTGAGCAGGGCGTCTGGGAATAGGTCGAGGGTGTGCTGGTCGGGGTGACCCTGCGGATATTGGGCGGCCAGCAGGGCACGGCGGAGCGCGGCGAGCATGTCGGCGACCGAGACGGTCTGCTTGGTGCGGTACCAGGGTGCGCGGGCGCGGTGGGCGGCAAGGTCGTGGGCGGGGTGGCCGTGGCGGGCGTACCAGACGATCGCCAGGCTGTAGCAGACCAGCCCGAAGGGGACCAGGCGCTCCACCGAGCGGCGGGTGCGGGTGCGGGCTTGGCCGACGCCGGCCAAGTGTCGGGCGTCAAGGAATGCGGTTTCTTCGGGCCAGCGGTCGCTGTAGCGTTCGATGACCTGCTGGGGGGTGGCGGCAAGGTCGGTGGTGACCAGGGCCAGCTCGTAGCCGTCGGGCGCGCCGATGGGGCGGGACAAGATGACCTGGACGTGCTGGCCTTTGAGGGCGCCGTACCACACGCAGCGGATGGCCAGCACCTCCCGCTGTAGCGTCTTGCCGTAGCAGCGCACCTGGACGGGGGTCCACCGGTAGCGGGTCATGGCGGCCAGCACGATCAGCTCCGGAAGCCGGTCGCCTTTGAGCCGCGGGCGGCCGGGCCGGCCGGTTGGGGGTGGGGCTGGGGCGTAGAGGGCGGCGTCGCAGCGCAGCCGGGCGGTCACGGTGACCTGGGCGGGCAGCCCTTGGAGTGGCTTGCCGATATAGGCGGCGTCGCCGACCAGGTGGACGGGGCGGTCCCCGACGTGGGCGACGACGAGGTCGAGCAGTTCGCGGGCCAGGACCAGTGGGGTGTGGTCTGGGTCGCCGGGCAGCCACAGTCGCGCGAGGATGGGCAGGCACACCGCCCGGCGCAGGAACGGCAAGCCGACGATGACGCCGACCACGACCCAGCGGTGGCCCCAGGCGGGCCGGTGGCGTGCGGGGCCGTTGCCGTCATGGTGCCAGGCGGTGCCATGGATCTTGCGGCCGACCCGGTGCCACAGGGTGTCGTCGACGGCCAGCACGATCGGGGCGCCGGCTGGGACCAGCGTCTGGGTGATGAGGTCCAGCAGGACCAGGCCGAGCTGGTCAGCCGACCAGCGGGCGCTGGCGAAGAACCGGTAGGCCAGGTCGTGGTGGCGGCGGCCGGCCAAGCCGGCGCCAGTGAGCATCCCGGTGACCGTCCGCCGGCCCGGCTGGGCCAAGAACCCGGCCACCAGCGCCTGGAAGGTCGGCAAGGGTTGTTCCTTTGGTCGGGAATGAGCCGCCGATGCTCCTTGCTGCTGGCCGCTGGGTCAAACCGGGATCGACGCAGCCGCCCGACCGTGCGCCGTCCTCAGCTCGCCACCCACGCGGTCAACCCCGAAACACGAGGTAGGATAGTTACCACGTCGCGGTTGAGCAGCACCTCGCCACCCCCGGACAGGACCAAGGCCTCCACCCCTCCGGCCCGGAGCTCATCGAGCAGCCGCGTCCAGTCGCTGGTCGTCAGCAGCCCGTTGGCCTGTAACCCTTGCGTGGCGTAAGTCAGTGACCGCTTGTCGGACCACAAGCACATGACGCAGCCATAATTGCAGGTGCCTTTGGAAGGGTGAATCTCGACGGTTCTCGAAAGCACCGGTCGGCCGGTCATCAGTCGCTGGAGGCGTCCAAGGTCGGCGCTGAACTCGCCAACGGTCGATTCAGCGAAGCGGTAGAGCAGGCGGTGGGGGTAAAACATGGAGCCGATGAAGGCCCGCACTTCGCGATCTTCGCGGAGGAACCGGTAGGCTGCCCGGACGTCGTCCAGCGATACGGCGGTGGTAGCGGCCGTCTCAACTGCTGGCGCAGTCGGATCGGTCAGATGCGACCCCACCGCCAAGGCGGCCGCTCTTGAGGGGCTTCCAGCTTCGATGTGAGCGGATAGGGCGTCCAGCTCAGGACAGCCTGGGCCGAGTGTCGAGGTCAGATCAACGACCATCGCCGTGTCCCGCCAGCGGCTCGCCCAGTAGCTCGGCGAAGACAGGCCACTCCTCCGCCTTGAGCAGGGTGACGTGTGAACGCCGCCGGTTGAAGACGAGATGGACACCGCTGGCTTGCCGAACGAAGCGGAACCCCTGGGGGACACGCCTGATGTCCGCGGCAAGGGCGGTGATCTCGTGGTGGTCCAGTGGGTTCTCGAGCAGCGAGAGTTCCGACAACGGCGCGATGTTGATCATCGCTGCCAGCTCGTCCGGGTCGCTGTCAGCGTCGATGATGCGGTTGGTGGCTCGCCGGTCCGCCCGGCTGCCGAGTTGGAACTTGTGCCTGGCCTCGACCTCGCTAGAGGCCTTGGCCTTTGAGGTTTGACTTGGTAGGTCGCATGTCAGGCGATCAACCTTTGTTGTTTGGGGATCTCGTCGAGGGCTCGGGTGAGCCGGTCGAGTGCTCTGCCGATGATCGGCGGGAGCGTGTCGGGTTC
>WNGL01005463.1_pt1 | contig 26331 bp, 22 predicted proteins | sample 5400591 | NCBI WGS metagenome assembly WNGL01 (sample SAMN13153377, study PRJNA577476) | soil metagenome | isolation source: 80 cm soil or saprolite under Garry oak tree replicate 1 | place: USA:California | collected 2016-06-15 | reverse complement strand
AGATGCAGATGTTATTAAGCAGATTCGCTTTCGACTTTTCGCCTGTCAGCGCGATCACGCTGCGCAGCGCGGATGACGGTTCTGTCGGTAGCTTCGCGGCCGGGAACAGCTCGCAGTATACCTATACGGGATTCGACAATGCAGGCGGACAAAATCTACCGGCGTTCGGCGTCACCAGCACGACCGACTACAGTTCCGTGAACCCCCAGATAGTACCGGGTCAGGAAACCGGCAGTCCTTCCGCGCTTCAACAGGTCAATCTTTCTACTCTTCCTAGTTGGCTGCAAACGGCGGATGGCGCGCGGGCTCTGGTCAATCAATTGAGAACCGTAGCCCAATCCACAAATTCTTACTACACTATGGCGAGCCCGCCAGCTACTTTTGGCACTCCATCCCAACCGCAGTTCACCTTCGTCGATGGCAACGCGGCGCTGCCACCGGCAGGCGGCGCTGGTCTGCTCATCGTAACTGGGACCTTAAATCTTGACGGAAGCTCGGCTTTCGATGGCTTGATACTCGTGCTTGGCGCGGGTCAAGTAGTTCGCTCAGGCGGCGGCAACGGCGTTACGCTTGGATCAATGGTGGTGGCTAGTTTTGGAAATACCGGCGACTTCACGGCGCCAACTTTTCAGAGCAACGGTAGCGGTACCTCGGATATTAAATACGATTCCGCTTGGGTACGCCGGGCGCTTGCTGCACCCGGTCCCCGAGTGACGGCCATCGGCGAATTCTAGTCACCTCTCATTATGCATCCTCGAACACCAATCAAGCGCGAAGCCCACCAGGCGACGGACGCTTCTCAAGCCTCGGCTGCGACGATTAGTCTTAGCCAAGGCTCCACGATGTTAGATCTGCTGATCGCTGCTACCATCATATCCATAGTAATCAGCTATGCGCTGACTGAGATCGTCCATGCGCAGACCGCGGCATTGCGACACAGAGCCGCACAGGAATTTTCAACCTATCTCGAACGGGCCCGCAACGACTCGATTCGGCGCCATGCCACCGACCCGCGCCAGATGGCTCGGATCACAATTCTTAGCAACCACTCCTACAGCGTAGCGATCGATGCGAATGGCGATGGCGTTATAGATGCTCCCGTGATGGTTAATATGGCAGAACAAAAGGTAGTCCTTGGCGATCCGGCGCCCCGGACGGTAATGTTCGATTGGCTTGGCCGAACTGTTGATTCGCATCTAAACGTAACACAGGAGCCCTCGGTCCAAGTCCGTAACAACTCGGGGACAAGCTTTATTAATGTCTCGGACATCGCTCGATCCGTCGCTCCGCAAAATTTTGCGGTGTCGACGTCGCGGAAATAACTTTCTCAGTCTAAATCACGAGTTTCAAATCACTATCTGGAGCTGCTGACTCGTCGAGCAGCGAACGGGCTGCGTAGGTTTCATTCTAACTGGAATCGGCGCAGTCCTTTTCGTTTGTCAGTTAATGACTCGTTCCTATCACTAATGCTCGCGTTTTCACACTACGCTTGACCTGTTGTGAGTCGCATGTTAGGTTTCGACTTCATTCTTCGCAGCCAGATTGTAATACTAGAAGCCTTGCTGTAGGGCCTGAGACTCGCATGACTGCACCAGCCCTAAAACTTAAGAGCACACCCCTCAACAGCATTCATCGAAAGCTGGGCGGACGCATGGTCGAGTTCGGTGGTTGGGACATGCCGGTACAGTACGCTGCCGGTACCGTCGAAGAGCATGTGCGCACACGGAAGCATGCCGGACTGTTTGATGTTTCGCACATGGGTGAGGTTGATGTGCGCGGGCCCGATGCTGTCGCATTCGTCAATGGTTTGGTCTCAAACGATGCGTCGAAACTGGTCGATGAACAAGCGCAATACTCAGCCCTGACGACTCCGGAAGGAACTGTAATCGATGACCTCCTGGTCTATCGATTTGCAGAAGATCATTTGCTGCTGGTGGTAAATGCCGGCACGACTGACAAAGATTGGGACTGGATCAGTTCGCACCGCGAGAATGAAGACATCGAATTGCGGAATGTAAGTGACAATTATTGCCAGATTGCTTTGCAAGGTCCGGACGCGCTTGGGATCTTGCAGAAATTGACCCGCCTGCCGCTTTCTGAAGTCAAGTATTACCACTTTCATGAGGGCGAAGTTGACGGCGTGCCGGCAATCGTCTCGCGCACGGGCTACACTGGCGAAGATGGATTTGAAGTCTATGCTTCGCCAGACAAAGCCGAGCAACTCTGGAACAGGACTCTCGATGTCGGGAACTTCGGCGCGGATGATGGTGTGCTGCCTTGCGGTCTGGCGGCGCGCAACACACTTCGACTCGAAGCAGGGATGTGCTTATATGGCCACGAGATTGACGAGACAACGACCCTGCTGGAAGCAAACCTTGGTTGGATTACTAAATTAAACAAGCGTGACTTCATCGGCCGAGATCGATTGCTGGCGCAGAAACAAGAAGGCATTGGTCGTAAGCTGGTCGGTTTTGAAGTAACCGATCGCGGGATCGCGAGAGATGCCCAGGACGTTTTGATCGATGGCCAACGCGTGGGTCGAGTTACATCGGGAAGCCCTGCGCCGTTTTTGAAAAAGAACATCGGCATGGCTTACGTTCCGGTCGAGTTTGCAAACGAAGGCCGCGCGATCGAAATCGACGTACGCGGCCGAATGGTCGCAGCGCAGATTGTGCCGCTGCCGTTTTACAAGCGTCCAAAGCAGTAGTAAGTTTCTGAATCCCAATTGTTTTTGAGTTCTGCTTAGCTCTGACTTTGAGGAAAACTATGGCTAACGTTCCGGAAAATCTGCATTACAGCAAAGATCACGAATGGGTGCGTGTCGAAGGTGACACCGCGGTAATCGGAATTACCGACCACGCCCAGGACCAACTTGGTGACGTGGTTTACGTCGAACTGCCGAGAGCGGGCGACGAATTCGTTGCCAACGAGGCGTTCGGTTCAGTGGAATCGGTGAAAGCAGTCTCGGAGATTTTCACCCCGGTCTCCGGCAAGATTGCTGAAGCCAACGATTCGCTTACGGACGAACCTGAGAAGGTCAATAAAGATCCATACGGCGACGGTTGGATGATCAAGATCAAGATGAGCAGCCCGGGCGAAGTTGACAGCCTTTTGACGGCGGCCGAATATGAAGACTTTACGAAAGCAGAGAACGAATAGCGTTGCGTTACATCCCCAACTCGCCTGACGAGCGCGCCGACATGCTGCAAGAAATCGGCGTCGCGTCAATTGAAAATCTCTTCGATTCGATTCCCGAAGATTTACGCCTGCTGAAGCGTCTGAATGTTCCGGCAGCGCTTTCTGAGATCGAACTGCTGAAACGATTCGGCGACGTCGGAGCGCGTAATACGGCTGCAAGTCGGGCCAGCTTTCTCGGCGCCGGAGCTTACTCTCATTATGTTCCCACCGTTGTCGATCACTTAATCTCGCGCTCTGAATTTTTCACCGCCTACACGCCTTATCAACCAGAGATTTCCCAGGGGACGCTGCAATCAATTTTCGAATTTCAAACTTTGGTCTGTCAGTTGACCGGGATGGAAATTGCGAACGCATCGATGTATGACGGGTCGACAGCGCTGGCTGAAGCTGTACTGATGGCTGAACGCGTGACCAGGCGATCGAAGGTGATCGCGTCATCGGCAATCCATCCACAGTATCTGGAGGTTGCGCAAACTTATGTCCAGCACGCGGGCATAGAGTTGCAGCCCGTGCCGTTTGATTTAGTCACCGGGCAAACGCCAACCAGCGCATTCGATACAATGGACGCTCAAACAGCCGCGGTTGTAGTCCAGTCGCCGAACTTTTTCGGTTGCCTCGAAGATTTGCAAGCGCTCAGTGAAAAAGCTCACGCGAATGGCGCGTTGTTGATTGTCGCGATAACCGAAGCGATGTCGCTTGGCCTGTTGCGTTCGCCCGGGTTCTGCGGCGCCGACATCGTCGCGGCTGAAGGGCAATCCTTCGGCGTGCCGCTGTCATTCGGGGGACCGTACGTAGGGTTGTTTGCGACGCGCGATAAGTACGCGCGGCAGATTCCCGGCCGTTTGGTTGGCGAAGCTTACGACAAACAAGGGCGGCGCGGTTTTGTTCTGACGCTGGCCACGCGCGAACAACACATTCGGCGCGAGAAAGCCACGTCCAACATTTGTACGAACGAAGGTCTGATTGCACTGGCCGCAACGATCTATCTCGAAACGATGGGCCGCCGCGGAGTACAGGAAGTGGCGCGTCAGTGCGCGCAAAAAGCTCATTACGCAGCGCGCGAGATTGCTAAACTCGAAGGTTTCTCGCTTCCCTTCTCCGCCCCGTTCTTCAATGAGTTTATGGTGCGCGCGCCGGTTGAAGCCCTGCCGTTACTCGAGAGCCTAGCTACTAAGAAAGGTATCGATGGCGGGATTGCGTTATCGCGTTTCGATTCCAATCGCCCGAATGACTTTCTGGTTTGCGCGACCGAGACGAACACGCGCGAACAGATCGATGCCCTAGTTGCGGGGCTTGATTCGTTAATCGATTAAGACTAACAAATAAGTCCTATTCGTCCTATAAGTCTTGATGATCAGCAAAGTGACCACACACATAAGCCATAACGAGCAATTGATCTTCGAACGCTCGCAGCCGGGCCGCGCGGGTTTTAGCCTGCCGCCGCTCGACGTTGGTGAGAGCCCGCTTGACGAAATCATCCCGAGCCAATTTCAACGCGAAGACGATCTTGCCGGCGTGCCGGAAGTTACCGAAGTCGACGTCGTGCGACACTTCACGCGCATGTCTTCGTGGAATTATTCGATCGACCAGGGCATGTACCCGCTTGGCTCTTGCACGATGAAGTACAACTCGCGTCTTAATGAAAAAGTCGCGCGCATCGCCGGATTTGCGAACCTTCATCCACTCGCGGCTGAAGCAGAATCGCAAGGCGCGTTGCAAGTCATTTACGAGCTTCAGCAACATCTCGCCGAGATCACAGGTCTCCCCGGGATTTCCTTGCAACCAGCAGCCGGCGCGCACGGCGAAATGACCGGCATCCTGATCATTCGCGGGTTCATCGATGCGCGCGATGGCAAGGAAGGCTCAGCGAAACGCCGAGTAATGCTAATTCCGGATTCAGCCCACGGGACAAATCCCGCGTCGGCGCATCTTTCGGGATTCACTGTCAAGACGATCCGGTCGACCAACGAAGGATTAACCGATCTCGATCATTTGCGTGAGTTATGCGCGCATGGAGATGTGGCCGGGTTGATGCTAACAAATCCAAACACGCTTGGCCTGTTCGAAAGAAATATCAAGGAGATTTGTCGCATCGTGCATGATGCCGGTGGTTTGGTTTACATGGACGGCGCAAACATGAATGCCCTGGTCGGCATCGCGCGGCCTGGCGACATGGGCGTCGATGTCATTCACCTAAATCTGCACAAAACTTTCTCGACACCGCACGGCGGCGGCGGCCCGGGTTCCGGACCGTGCTGCTGCACGAAAGACCTGGAACCCTTCCTACCGGTCCCCCGCATTGTCAGAACCCAGAGCGGTAGCGACGGGTTTGACTCGGCCACCGATAACGCCGCGCCTTTTAAGGTGGATTTCGATTACCCTCAATCAATCGGTCGCGTGAAAGCCTTCTTCGGCAACTATGGAATGATGTTACGCGCGCTCGCTTATATTCTCACCCACGGTTACGACGGTTTGCGCGAAGCAACCGAGGCCGCGGTCCTCAACGCGCGTTACATTACGCACGGTCTCACTTCGGATTATGAAAAGCCCTTCGCCGCGCCGCCGATGCACGAAGTCGTCTTCACTGACAAACGCCAGGCGCGCAAAGGCGTGCACACGCTCGACATCGCCAAACGCCTGATCGATTACGGCTTTCATCCGCCGACGATTTATTTTCCTTTGATTGTTTCCGGGGCCATGCTGATCGAGCCGACGGAGTCAGTGGGAAGACAGGAACTCGATCAGTTTATCGACGCGATGCGCTCAATCGCCCGCGAAGCCATCGATAATCCCGAACTGGTTCTGAACGCGCCGCACACCACGCGTATCGGTCGATTGGACGAGGCAGCGGCAGCGAGGAAACCCGTCTTGCGCTGGAAACCGAAGGAGATCGACACAGAACCGCTTGCGGTAGCAAGCGGGTGATCCTTTTGAGTTTTAGGGAATACGTAATTAGATAGAACGCTAAAGCAATGCCGCGAGCGAACTTCAATTATTTCGCGCTTCACTACCTTAACCTATGGCTTACCTATGATCGATCACTATCGTATTCGACGCAGATTTATCTGCTGTTGTTCTCTCAAATCAACGCCAGGAATATCTCGAATGCTTTGATCGAATAGGGCGCCGCTTAATCTGATATCGTATCGGCGCATCTTATCGTTTATGAATAGAGCATTGTCTTCTTTGTGTCCAGCGGCAACTGCTGTTACTTTCCAAGGATATGAAATCAATCATCGTCGGCACGGCGGGACATATCGATCACGGCAAAACTGCGTTGGTGCGCGCGCTGACGGGCATTGATGCGGATCGACTGCCGGAAGAAAAGCGACGAGGTATTACGATCGACATTGGTTTTGCCGATCTCGATTTGGGTGACGTACAAATTGGCTTTGTCGATGTGCCCGGGCACGAGCGCTTTGTGAAGAACATGTTGGCCGGCGCGCATGGGATCGATCTGGTCGCCCTGGTCATCGCCGCGGATGAAAGCGTGATGCCGCAGACGCGCGAGCACTTTGACATCTGTCGTCTGCTCGGCGTGAGGCAGGGTTTGGTGGTTATCACCAAGAAAGACCTGATTGACGAAGAGTTGCTTCAACTCGTGCGCGCGGAGACCGAGGAGTTGATTGCGGGATCCTTTCTCGAAGGCGCACCAATCCTTGCGGTCAGCTCACGCACAGGCGAGAAAATTGAAGCGTTAAAGAATGCGCTCCGCGAATTAGGATCGCAAGTTCCCGAGCGCGCTTCGGAATTCATCACGCGACTGCCAATCGATCGTGCATTTACGATGCGTGGGTTTGGCGCCGTGGTAACCGGCACTCTGATAGCCGGTGAAATCAACGAAGGCGACGAATTAGAGCTAATGCCCACGGGCGCGCGCGTGCGCGTGCGCGGAGTTCAGGTGCACGGCGCCGCGGTCAAACGTGCGCTCGCGGGCCAACGCACGGCGGTGAATCTTAGCGGGATCGAAGCCGCGGCCATTGAACGCGGCATGACACTGGCGCCGGTTGGGCGTCTGCGGCCGACGCAAATCATCGATGCGCGGATTCAGATGCTCGATGATGCTCTACGCGCGCTCCGCTCTCGTCAGCGTGTGCGGGTGCACGTCGGCGCGGCGGAAGTGTTGGCGCGCGTACGAGTCTTGGAAGAGATCGGTGAGATTAAGCCTGGCAAAATGGGCCTTGCTCAGCTTCGTTTCGAATCGCCGATCGTCGGCGTGTTGGGCGATCGTTTCATCATTCGCTCATACTCGCCGCAGTTTACGCTTGGTGGCGGAGTGATGCTCGATTCGGTAGCGTCGAAGCATCGGTCCCGAGACTTGGCGAAGATCGGGGCGCGGCTAAGGAATCTGTGGGAACGCGATCGCCCGCAACAACTTGCGGAGTTTGTCGCGGGCGCGGAACGACATGGGTTGCACCGCTCTGACGTGGCCGCGCGCACGGGCTGGCGCGACGAAATGATCGAAGCCGCAACCAAACAAGCTTTGGTGGCCGGCGCGGTTGTCGACGCTGAAGGAGTATTGGTCAGTACTGAAGCGTTCGATGAACTGAAGCGCGACGTGCTGGCGGAAGTCGCCGCGCATCACAAGCGTGAACCGCTCTCGCGCGGGTTGGCGAAAGAAATCTTGCGCGAGCGTTACTTTGGTCATTCGCCGCCTGAGCTATGGCGCGCGGTCTTAGCGCAGTTGGAAAAGCAAGGTACTGTGATCGCCGAGAAGGAGATTGTTCGTTTGCGCGAACACACTCGTGAGCTTTCAGGTATAGATAAGAAGTCGCGTGAACGTCTCGAACAAGTTTATCGCGACGCGGCGCTCGAGCCGCCAACCATGAACGAGGCTTTTGAACGATCCGGTTTGAACGGCGCGATCCCACACGGCCGAAAGATTTTGCAGTTGCTGATCGATTCCGGCGCTCTGGTTAAGGTTCACGGAGAGATGTTCTTTCATCGTGCCGCGCTGGAGGACTTAACAAAGAAGCTAGGTGATTACGCATCCGCAAAATCAAATCGCATGATCGACGTGCCGGGTTTCAAGGAGCTTGCGGGCGTCTCGCGCAAGTATGCGATTCCGTTGCTCGAGTATTTCGACCGCCAGCGCGTAACGCGGCGCGAAGGGGATCGGCGAGTCATTGTATAACTCGCGGCTTGAGAGCGCGTATAGAGTACCGAGTTTAGTCAGTTCTTGTTCAATGAAATACCCGACTGAAATCGGTACTCTCAGGCCTGTGATTGGAGATCCATACTTTGCATCTACTACGTAAATTAGTTAATCTCCCATCAGTAAACGAACAGGAGCAAATACATGCGTTTTGCCATCACTACTTCACTGGCCCTCGTCATCGCGATTGGAACGCTGGCCGGCTGCAACTCGAAGGATTCGCTCATTTCACAGGCCGAAAAAACGGTTCAGAATCCGCCAGCGCAAACCACCCAAACACCTGCGCCTGACAACGCTCGGCGCATCACTGCCGAAGAACTGCACAAGCTGTGGGAAAAGAACGACGTGCTGATCATCGATACGCGCGGCGAGGCAGCTTATAAGGACGAGCACATCAAGGGCGCCATCTCAGTGCCCAGCAACGATGTTGGAAACAGGATCGACGAACTTCCGCATAACAAGATGATTGTGGCGTACTGTACTTGACCGGCCGAACACACGAGCGCCGGTGCGGTGCTCACACTCAAAGCAAAGGGAATGGAAAACGCGGCGGCGTTACTGGGTGGACTGAATGCCTGGAAGAGTGCAGGTTATCCGGTTGAGGGAAGTAAGCAGTAGGCAGAAGGCAGCAAGCATTAGGTAGAAGCGTCTGCCTACGCCGGTGCGAACTTATTTGGATCGGCCATCATTCCCGAGAGCATCTTTCCCACTTCCTCGTATCCAGAGGTCAGGCGATCCCGGTTTTCTTTAGATAGATAGCCACAGTCAAAGGCCAAGTCGAGCCAGACCTGGGTCTCGCTGGCTTCGGCGTCGCAACCGGTGAGCTTGCTAACGAAATTGTTCGGATACCTTCGTTTTTACTGCTTTCTGCCTACTGCCTTGTGCTCTCTCACGTCTGCGGCTGCGGAACGGGCTGCGATCGCGCGAATGATGGAAGCGGTGTCACAACTCTTCCGGACGGCACGCACAAAACGGGACAAGGAGCATTGCGCACGACGCGCTCGATTTCCGAACCGAGCGCCGGCGCGCCACCGAACAGGGATGCGTGCACGCTGGTGCCAATCACTATTAAGTCGGCATCGATTTCGGCGGCGAGTCTGACTATTTCAGCATAAGGCCGGCCCTCGGCGATGTGCGTCCGAATGCGGCCATCGCTCTCGCGGGCAAACGATTGCATCCGATCCGTTACCTCTCCGCGCATGCGCGAAAGGGCTGAGCGTCCGCCTTCGGGAAACATCACCGAAATCTGCTCAAAGTAATCGCCAATTACGTAGATCGCGTGCAACTCGGCCCCGGTCGTAGCCGCCAACTCGCGGGCGCGTGAGGTCGCCGCAATTGACGAAGGGCGAAAGTTTGTCGCCAACAGAATCCGGTTCAGATTAATTTCGGTATGATGATCGCGATGCGTCACAAAATCGTGTTGCGGCGGCCTGATAGTCAGTACCGGGCAGGGCGCTTCGGCGATGATCTCTTCCGCCGTCGAGCCAAACAACGCGCGCGCGAGTCCGCGCCGGCCATGCGTCACGACCGTGACCAGATCGATATCATAATCGCGCACGGCCTTGGCGATTTCGTGTGCCGGCTCACCCTCGACAATAACGGGCTCAACTTCCAAACCGTCGAACAGTGAATCGACGAGCAAGTCTTTGACCTGGACCCGAAGTTGTGCCAGCCATTTAGAATCCTGGTTCTCCAGGATTCGTTCAGGAAGAGTCATTAGGTTGGCCGGAACCTTTGCCGTCTGGACGCTGAACAGCACGACTCGTCCGCGACCCTCGCGCGCAAACGCCGCCGCATATTTCAAAGCCGAACGGGCGTGCGTGGTAAAGTCGGTCGGGAAAAGAATGTTTCTAAATGAAGGCATAATAAGAAATTCGGATTGCGAATTGCGGATTTAGTTTCGCAATTCAAAATTCGCAATTCGAAATTCTAGATTACTTTCGTTCCCGCGATCCGATCGAGCTGATCATGAAAGCCCGATCTCTCAAGAGCATCGCTTTGCTTCCGCGCAACGATGGCCAACTCAAGCGCGATCCGCTCGCGCATCCGTCGAGCCCGATCGCCCTGCGCTACTTTGTTAACGATCCGCCGCAACAACTCGCTTAGTCCGGCAACATAAGCGCTCGGTGACGGTTCATCTTTCAAGGTCACTATTGAATTAGCATACTGAAATTCGTTCGAAGTCGGATCCAAAAAAGAATAATCATCAGCCAATTCAACGCGCGTAGAGCGGAGGGGGTCCGCAAAATCTACGCCCGCGCCATTGACGGCGCGTTCTACTGCGCCAATCAATTCGCCACTCAGTTTGGTCATTGCGATGAATTCGTTCTGATCGTTTGGCTCACGTGAAACGTCGGATAAGGCCTTCGAACCGTCCGCGTCAACAGAGCTGGCAGCAATCGGTGGGGCAAGCTGCGACTCTGCAATCGTTGGTTCATTCATCAGCGGCGGTGGAATTTGAAATGTCGGCGCTACTATCTCGTCTGATCTCAATGACGTCGGTGCATCAGACGCTTCCGAACCGGAATCCGAATGGTTCGACTTACCGGCGGCTTCATCCGCACCTGCAAAAACGCTGACCCTTCCCGGAGATTCGCGCGCGCGCAAGACCAGACGATGCAGCGCGGCTTCTGCGAGCGTATCAGTTCCAGCCGCGCGATCGATTTCGTGCACGAGCGGCGTGCTTGAGCCAGTCATGAAAACATCAGCCGTATAATCCTTCAGCTCGACGCGCACCCGTCCGATGAATCCATCCTGGGTCAGCTTGCGCAAAAGCCCCCAAAGATTGACGAAACTTGTATCGAGATTCTGATACAGAACAGTCGATTTTGATTCCGAACTCATGCTGGACAATGTTCGATAAGCTTATGTCTTGTCGCAGTTCGATCGATCGAATCGCAGCATAACAAGGGCAAAGGGCTAAGAGCAAAGGGCGAAGGGCCCCTCTTTACTCTTTAGTCTTGGCTCTTTGCTCTTGTCTCTTTGCTCTTGGCTCTTTGCCCTTTGCTTTGTTATGCTCCGCGACAATATTCGCAAGTTCGGCGTCGAATCCAATCTTTGAGGAGACGGTAACTTTGCTGCGCGGAATCTTTCGCACCAAGAATCTCGACGACATTCTGGCTTCGGCACATCATTGGCTGGGACTTGATGCTCGAATACGCGATCGGCAACTTGCGGCGGGCTTTGCCTCAGAAAGGCTTCTTGCCCCGCGGGGAATTGTTAGTAACCATGCAGACAAAATAATCCTAATACGCGGACGCGGCAAGAAAGCTCCGCCGGGATATATATACAAATGGAAAATGCTGGTCGCTTGGAAACAATAAAAGACGAACCTCCTGCGGGATTGCGACGATCGGTCGGCTTCTACGGACTGATGTTCGTCTCGCTGGGCTCAATCATTGGATCGGGCTGGTTGCTAGGCGCGCTCAACGCGGCGCAAGTGGCCGGGCCGGCGTCGATCTTGTCGTGGGTCCTCGCGGCCTGCATGTTGGCGTTGCTCGCACTAACATACGCGGAACTGGGCGCCACTTACCCTGTCGCGGGAGGGTCGGCGAGGTTTCCCTACTACTCGCACGGTCCGATCGCCGGCTTCACGGCCGGATGGGCCTCGTGGCTGCAGGCGGTATTCATCGCGCCCATCGAGGTGCTGGCGGCCATCACCTATGTCAACAGTGTTGGCTGGGTGAACATGCACTTCAACATGATTAACAAGGTGGGCGACAGCGCCGGACTTCTCAACGGAACGGGTCTCGTTGTGGCCCTCGTCTTGATGGTGCTGTTCACAGCGATTAATCTCGCGGGCGCCAAGTTCCTATCCGACAGCAACGTGATCGTTGTCATCTGGAAGACGGCCGTTCCCGTTCTCGCCATCGCGGTCGTCGCCTGGCTCCAGTTCAATCCCGCCAACTTCCATGCCGGCGGAGGATTTATGCCGTTCGGTTTTCATGGCGTCTTCGCTGCGTTGACGGGTGGCGTCGTTTTCGCTTTGCAGGGGTTCGAGCAAGCGGTTCAGCTCGCCGGTGAGGCACGAAATCCGAAGCGAGATCTGTCGCGGGCAATTCTCACGGCGATGGCGATCGGCGCGGTGCTGTACGCGCTCCTGCAAGTCGTAATGATCGGCGGGCTTGATCCAAGGAACATCGTTAATGGCTGGGCCAAGCCGCTCGGCACTGACCCGTCCGACTACGGCGCGTGGTACACCCTCGCGCTCGCGGTGGGCGCGGGCTGGCTGGCCAAGGTGCTAATCATTGACGCCGTCATTTCACCGGCGGGCACCGGCGTCGTCTATGTCGCCACCACTGCGCGCCTCTCATACGCCCTTGGCGAGGAGCGCGAGATGCCGGCCGCGTTGGCTACAACAAACAAGAAGGGCGTGCCCGTGGTGTCCATTATAGTTGGTGCCATCATCGGATCACTCGCGTTCGGACCATTTAAAAGCTGGAGCGCGCTAGTCAGCGTTGTCACTGGAGCCACCGCGATCATGTACGCCTTCGCTCCGGTGTCGCTGGCAGCGCTCCACAAGGTCGATGGTGGCCGGCCACGCTCATACCGAGTGCCTATGCCGGCGCTGCTGGTGCCTGCCGCCTTTTGCTCGGCCAATCTGATCATCTATTGGGGTGGCTTCGAGACCACTTGGAAGCTCGCCTGCGCCATGGCGGTTGGGCTTGCTCTTTTCGCCCTGGGGGCGTGGCGCCGCGGTACTGGCGCGCAGCACACGACCCGAAACGCCTTCTGGATCGCGCCGTGGTTCGCGGGTCAGGTGCTCATCGGTTGGCTGGGCCGCTACGGCAACGGCTCCAGAAGCCTCCTGCCAAACTGGGTGGACATCGCCGTGGTTACTCTGTTTTCCCTGGCGATCTTTTACTGGGCCGTCAGCCTCACATTGACCAGGGAGGAGACCGCGGCAGCAGTGGCGAAGGATGCGCAGCAGATCGAAAACGACACGGGGGATGACGCCGCCACTGGACGCCGATCGCGCACATCTCAGGCGATCGCACAGAGTTGATTCTTGGCGTTACTCCGCAGTTACGTTTTGCGGCGCTTCAAGTCCTTGATTATCTCTCGACTCGCATTCAATCCCGGCGCGCCCGTCACACCGCCACCGGGGTGTGCCCCTGCTCCGCATAGATAGAGATTCTCGATCGGCGTTCGGTACCGCGCCCAACCAATCAAAGGACGAAATGCAAAGAGTTGATCGAGCGACATCTCGCCATGATGAATGTGTCCGCCGCTCAGGGCATATTTGGTTTCAAGATCGAGCGGCGTGATCACTTGCCTTGCCAGGATCAGTTCTTTCAAGTTTGACGCGTAATCCGAGAGCGCTTTCACGATCGAGTCGCCGAGTTCTTCTCGTCGCGAGTTCCAATCACCATCTTTCAATTTGTACGGAGCGAACTGCGCGTGAATCGACATCACGTGCGCGCCGTTTGGCGCGAGTGAAGAATCGGTGAGCGAAGGAATCGTGACGTCAAGGTAAGGTCGTGGCGAGAAGTCGCCATACTTCGCCGCATCGAATGCGCGTTCGAGATAATCGATGTCTGGACCGATATGAATGCGGCCAGAAAGTTTCTCTAAATCTTCTACATCGAGATCTACCCGCCCGCTACCGCGAGCGGTTCCGTAACCGAACTTCGGTAGAGATGAAAGCGCAAGATTCACCTTCGCAACATTTCCGTTCGCACGGTAGTTTTGTATCTTTTGCAGAAAACTTGGATCGAGCTCCGCCGGATCTACTAACTTTAGAAACGTCGTTCTTGGATCCGCGTTTGAGATAACTGTCTGAGCCGGAATTTCTTCGCCGCTCGACAACACCACACCGGACGCTTTGCTGTTTTTGATTTGAACCTCTGCAACTTCGGCGTGAGTGCGAATCTCTGCGCCGGCTGCGGTCGCCGCTTTCGCGAGCGCTTGCGTCAACGCGCCCATACCGCCTTTTACGAATGAAGCTGGAGCGATCGCATGGCCATCGGTTGCCGCTTGCAGCAACAACGGCGCGCTCGTTCCCGCCGACCAAGGTCCCGCGAAGGCACCGAAGATTCCCCGCGCGGCAACCGCGGCGCGCAGCGGTTCCGTTTCAAACCATTCCGCCGCGAGATCGGCAACCGCCATCGGCCCGTAACGCAGCAAACGATATTCGTCCTTCCTTCCTAAACCGCGAACTTTCAATCCCAGGCCAGCGAGATTCCACAGTTCTCTTTTCGAGGGAGCATCGATGCTCGGTGGCGTCATTGTGAGCAACGGCGCCAGCGCGCGACCGATGCGTGCGAAACTGGTGATGAAACCAGGATACGCTTTCGCGTCTTTGACCGAGACTTTTGTCAGGTTATCAGCGGTGCGTTTCGGGTCCTCATAAATGCAAAGCGATGGACCATTTGGATTCGGCGCGAAGACGCGAACCGCAGGCTGGGAAACTTCAAGACCGCAGCGTTCCACTTGCAGGTCCTTAATGATTTGAGGCAGCAGCGGGCCAAGGTTGCTGGCTAATGTCGAACAACGAAAGCCAGGATGAATTTCTTCAGTCACACAGGCGCCGCCAACAATCTCCCTTCGTTCAAGGACCAGCGGTTTCAATCCGGCCTTTGCCAGATAGGCTGCCGTGACCAAGCTGTGCCCGGCGCCGATTACGATGATTTTGTCTCGCGGGTGCATTAGAAAACCGGCCACAGATGAACACAGATTAAACGGATCAGAATTACTAATTCCGTTTCTTTATCTGTGTTCATCCGTGTGAATCTGTGGCTAAATATCTTTCAAAATCTCCATCGCCGCATTGCGCCCGCTCGCGCCCATGATGCCGCCGCCCGGATGCGTCGCCGATCCGCACATGTAGAGATTCTTAATCGGCGAACGATACTGCGCCCAGCCGGGCGCCGGCCGCAGAAAGAACAGTTGTTCCAAGGTCAGCTCGCCCTGAAAGATATTCCCCTCCGACAAACCAAACTCCCGTTCAAGATCGAGCGGCGTCAGAACCTGTCGATGAAGAATGATGTCACGGATGTTGGGTGCATGCTCCGCGATCGTATCGATCACTGTGTCACCGAACTCCTCGCGCTTTTCATCCCACGTTCCTTCTTTCAAGTTGTACGGCGCGTATTGAACGAAACATGACATAACGTGTTTTCCCGGCGGCGCGATCGAGGGATCTGTCAACGTCGGAATCACAATGTCGATGTAAGGACGACGTGAATAGCGGCCATACTTCGCATCGTCGTAAGCGCGTTCCATGTAATCGACGCTCGGTGAAATTGACACGGCGCCGCGAAGATGCGATCCAGCGCCGGGCATTGATTTGAAATTCGGCAGAGCATCGAGCGCGAGATTTACTTTTCCGGACGAGCCGCGAAACTTGTAGCGCTTGATGTCGTCAACAAAGTCCTCCGGCAAATGTTCTTCGCCGACCATCTTCATGAAAGTCAGACGCGGATCGACACTCGATGAAATGATATCAGCATAGAACTCATCGCCGTTTTCCAACGCCGCGCCTTTTGCTTGTCCATTCTTCAAAATGATCTTCGCGATTGGCGCTTCGGTGCGAATTGTCGCGCCCGCCTCGCGCGCCGCGTCAGCAATCGAATTCGAAATCGCGCCAGTGCCGCCGCGCGACAAACCCCAGGAGCGAAACGCTCCGTCAATCTCGCCCATGTAATGATGCAGTAGCACGTATGCCGTACCGGGCGAACGCACGCCTAGAAACGTGCCAATGATTCCCGACGCAGACATCGTCGCCTTCAGCACGTCGGTCTCAAACCATTGATCGAGAAAATCCACCGCGCTCATCGTCATCAACTGCACCTGATTGTATTTGTCTTCAGAAGAAAGCTTCTGAAAACGGCGTCCCATACCCAGCAAATCGAGGAGACCTTTGAGATTCAGGGAAGCCGGATCTGGCGGGGTCATATTCATGATCGGTTTGACGAAGTGCGCCATCTCGATCATCGCCTTGCCGTATTCGTCATAAGCTTCGGCATCGAGTTTTGAATGGCGCGCAATCTCGCGTCGCGTCTTCGCATGATCGTTGACGCGCCACAAGTAATCGTCGTTCGGCATCGGTGTGAATGTGCCGTCAAGCGGTAGAATCTCCAGCCCATGTCGCGGCAGATCGAGTTCGCGAATGATCTCAGGACGCAGAAGCGAAACGACGTAAGAACAAACCGAAAACTTGAATCCCGGAAAGACTTCTTCCGTCACCGCCGCGCCGCCAAGCACGTGCCTGCGTTCGAGCACCAGCACACGTTTGCCCGCACGCGCGAGATACGCAGCGTTGACTAGGCCATTATGGCCGCCGCCGATGACGATGACGTCGTATCTGTTCATTATCCAAACACGCAGGTAGGTAAAGAAGCTCGGCGCAGATTCGTTGTCAGCGGTATCGTTAGGAAGGTCGAGGTGAAGCGGTTAATTGAGTTATTTTGAAAAATGAGGACTGGACGTGTGCCCGCTTGTTCAGAACCGCGCGTCGGATTGAGATCTGCGAGCCAAATCTCGCCGCGCCTGACGATCATCGAGAATCCTCTCCAGCCAAACTTCTCTCGTAATCTTCGATTCCTTCTTCGGCGAGGCGCCGATCTTCGTCCGCGAACTCGGCGTAAAGCGCAGATAATTGCTTGTCGTCGAGCGCATCGAGGCGGTCAAGCGCGAAGGTCCGTCGAATGATCTCAGAAGCGACTTCACGCTTTTCTGAATCAGGAAGATGGTCAAATGTCTTCAAAATTTCATGGCTGGCTGTGCTCATCTCGAATCTTCCTCGCTTCGCTTTCGTTTACAGATTACGTTTCGTGTCGATTCGCGGTCAAGCCAATAGCTTCCGGGCTTAACTTCTCCGCCAAGCCGAGAGCGACGCGCGGGAACCTCCATGACGTTCCGCTACAATCTCCGCGAGAATTGCGAGCGCGACTTCCTCGGGCGAGACCGCGCCAATGTCCAGACCGATGGGGGCGCGCACGCGCTTCAATCGATCTTCGTCAGCACCTGCTTCGCAGAGTTTATCAAGCACGATGTTTGTGCGCCGCTTGCTGCCAATCATGCCGATGTAGTCCGGGTTGGAATCGATGGCTGCCTGTAGACAATCCTCATCCTGCTTGTGCCCACGCGTGACGATGGCAACTGAGACACCGCGTCGGAGTCCGATCGCTTCACGCAACGCGTTGGACCAACTCTTCGCTGCGATCAATTCGATGCTCTGCTCGTTGGGCGAAGCAAATAATTCGCGGGCGACGAACTCCGCGCGGTCGTCAATTAACGTCACGCGATAACCAACCAGCGCCGCCAGCCGCGCCAGCGATGCGCCTACGTGACCGGCGCCGGCGATGACCAGACGCGGCTCGGCTGCGATGCGTTCGAATAGCACCAGAGCACCGCTGAACTGCTCGAGTTGCGGAGCAAATTCAACGACACTAAAAGTCTTGGCATCGTCGCGTGCCCGCAGAAAAGCCAACGAGTGTTGGGTGACGACATTGTCTAGTTCATCATGACCGAGGCTGCCAACTTTGTCGCCCGATTCCTTGACGAGCAACTTAGCACCGACTCGCGCGTCATTCGATTCAGCCTTCGGCGAATCCATTAGAGTCGCCAGCGCGCCTGTCAACCCATCTTCGAGCAGGCCACGAATGGCGTTGCTGATAAGTTGTGATTGAGTCTCAGAAGTAGTCATAAAGCGTCAGAGTCGGTTGGAAAAAGCAGCCGCGTAGCGGCGAGACGTTTATAGCAACTCGCACATCCGGTTTGTTCCCTTCAGAATTGAGCGAAATGCCCAGCATTTCGTTCAATTCTGAAGAGCGGGAAGATTCAAGAACGCTTCTTGTCTATAAACATTTCGTGCCTACGGCACTTTTTTCCGACAGTTTCCTGCCCCGCTTCAGCGACTGAGCTATTTTGAAGGAGATGAGTGCAGAAGGCCAATTGCTTCCGCGGCGCGACGAATCAACCACCACGGACCGACGAGGAAGTAGACCGGATTCTGAAAGAAGGCGGGCCGATTTCCTTCAATGGCGTGACCGACAAATTGAAGGATCCAGCCAACCACAAACAGCGCGAGCGCCCAGCGCCAATTGAAAAAGAACAGCAGCCACGAGATCGTGATCAGCGGAATCCCGATCACATGGCAGAGCTTGTTCACCGGATGTTGATGTTGGGATTTGTAGGTGTCTATGAATGAGCCAGTCATGAGTGATCAGTTTTCCAAATATCAATGAAAATATCCATCGTGCCGCCGCATACCATTCCCTCTTCGCTGGCTTCATCAGCCGTCAGCGAGAAATGGTGCAGCGCCGGCTCTCCCGATCTCATTGCTTCGCGCGCTTCGGCCCACACTTCCGCTTCGACACAGCCGCCGCCGACGGTGCCCGCCGTTTTGCCATCCTCAAAGAAGAGCATCTTGGCGCCGCGTCGCTGCGGCGTCGAACCGCGCGTGTGGGCAACGGTGGCCACGACGACACGCTCGCCGCGCCCGTTCGCTTCGCCAATCAAACGATAAAGATCGTGTTGAGAAATAGTGCTCATGGTCGTTGGAGCGCACGCATCCTGCGTGCGGTGCGCCGGCATCCTTGCCGGCCAACGCGGGCAAGATGCCCGCGAACCGCCGACAGGGATGTCGGCACTCCTCTACGGATTAGGCGTCGGCGTAGGACTCGAATACGGTTGTGAAGATTGCGACGACGCTTCAGCTTGCGCCTTTCGCTTCGCGTTCTCTATCGCGGCTTGATCGGCCGCATTGAGTTTCTTGCGCAAGCGATCCACTTCCGATTCGGCAGCCGCGATTGCCTGCTCTAAACTCGCGTGACTCGCTGCCAAATGATCCAACTGGCCCTGCACGCGCTGCTTTTCACTCTCGAGTTGTTTGCGGCGCTGCTCTCGTACTTCTTCCGGATGGGTTGAGCCAACACCTGCCGTAGCCCGCTCAATATTCTCGGGCTTCAACGCGTAGTTGATATCTTCCAGACGCGCCTGCAGCTCGGCTTCCTTTGCTTGCACGTCGCGCATCTCGGCGTGCAACTGGGCCGACCGCTGTTCTCCGCGCGACAATCTTTCAAGGTCAACCAGCGAGCGTTGCTCTTCTTGCATTTGACCGAGTCTGTCACTGAGCTTATCCACCTGCGATGACAGCGAACGAATCGTGCGCTTCATCTCGTCCGGATCTTCGCTCGGCTTTGTATTCTGCGTGTTTCCCTGACCGTTCGCGTTCTCGCTCGTGTTGTTCGCATCGCCAGCCGGGTTAGCGTTGTCATTCGCCGATGGTTGATAGATGGCTGGATTGGTGATGCGTGGAGCAGACGCCCGGCGCTTGCGCCGTCGTTTTTGAGCGCTGGAATCGACCAACATGAATCCGGCGATCAGAAAAAGCGCCAGCGCGCCACCCACTAATTTTCGCATCGAATATTTCGCCATTACGAACCTCCTCGCTAAATTGAGGGATGCGGCCAGAACCGGCCAGGATGCTTCAAGACTTTCACGCTACAATAAACTATTGGTTCCCGTTTCGACTAACTCCCTCTCCCCTTGGGAGAGGGTCGGGGTGAGGGTCTAGCGGCCAACGATCGCTTAAGTTACGTTCCCTCGTAGTCCAGCGGAGCTGAGAATAAGAAGAAGAAGGAGTGTAGTTATCTCATCAGCTAGACCCTCACCCCAGCCCTCTCCCAAAGGGAGAGGGAGTCACAACTACTTATCCCGGCTGAATCTGAAAACTAATATCCATCGCTCTCACTGATTGGGTCAAAGCGTCAACGCGAATCAAGTCAGCTCCCGCTTCCGCATAGGTGCGAACAGATTCAAGTGTAATCGGCCCCGAAAGCTCCACGGTGATTCCGGGTGACAACTCCCGCGCGTGATCGATTAAATCCTTGGCCTCAACAGCGGACGAGCTATTGACAACCAGAGTGTGTGTGCCGCTTTCAATCGCTTCGCTGATTTCATTCTTACTCGCAACTTCAACTGCTAGTTTGTGAAGGTGGCCCATTCTTTCGCGGGCGCTCCTGACGGCCATGCCGAGGCTACCCGCGATTGCCGCGTGATTCGCCTTGATGCAAATGCCGTCGTCCAGACCATATCGATGATTCACTCCACCACCGAGCAGCACCGCATACTTCTCGAGCATCCGCAGGCCGGGCGTGGTCTTGCGGGTATCGGCGATCTTTGCTTTTGTGCCTTCGACAGCGCCGACAAACTTGCGCGTCATCGTGGCAATCCCCGAAAGATGCTGCAAGAGATTCAGCGCCGTGCGCTCTCCCGCGAGCAGCACGTCCGCAAAGCCGCTGGTCCGCGCGATCACTTTGCCGGCTTCAACCTCTTCACCATCCGCCGCGAAGGCTTCGAGCTGCTGTTGCGGATCGAGCGTGATGAAGACTTCTTCCGCCGCTTCCAATCCGGCCACGACCATCTTTTCTCCGGCCACAAATCGGCCCCGCGCGCGGGCATTGCGCATCAGGATGCTCTGCGTGGTAATGTCACCGCGGCCCAGGTCCTCACGCAGAAATAAACCAATGCTCGAATAGAGCGCGCCTTCGTCAAGCCAATTCATTTGTTCCTTACCAGTGGCAGTTACAGAACCGCGAGCGGTAGCGACCGGCCTCTCCGGTGCGCGTAATCGCAAGAGACGAGCGAGGGCCGGTCGCTACCGCTCGCGGTTCTGTAACGTGACCGAAAACGTGACGGACGCGCATTCATCCCAGCGCCTCCAACATCTGATCCAATGATGCGGTCCGTTGTCCGATGTCCGCGATCCTTGCGCGCAGATCTTCAACCTTCTCAGCCGGCGCGCGCGCGACGAAATCAGGATTGCCGAGTTGCGCTTCCAGCTTCGTCGCTTCCTTTTGCAACTTCTCCTTCTCGCGCGACAGGCGCGCTCTTTCTTGCGCAAAATCGATCAGACCCTCGAGCGGCACCGCGACCTCGGCGCCACCGGAAAGAATAGCTCGCGCGGAAGCCCTTGGGATTTCGCCGCCATCTACAGTCAAGAGCGTTCCACGAGTGAGCCTTTCGATCTGAACAGAATTCGTTTCAAACGACGCGAGAATCCGTTCAATCGCGCGGATCATTACTTTAATGTGCTCGCCTGGCTTGATGTTCATTTCGGAGCGAATATTCCTCACCCGCGAAATCAAATCGATGACCGCTTGCATCTCAGATTCAGCTCGCTCATTAACCAGCGCCTTATCATATTGCGGATAGGCCGCCAGCATAATCGTTGGCTCAGCGTTCGCATAAGCGCGATCCAGAAATTGTGAATGATTGACCGGCAAGCTCTGCCATAACTCTTCAGTCAGATACGGCATGAATGGATGCAGCAGGCGCAACGATTGTTCGAGGATCGAAATCAGTCGGGCCCGCGCAACATTTCTCTCCGGCGAATCAGTTTCCGCAGATATCGTCGCCTTCGACAATTCGATATACCAATCGCAAAAGTCGTCCCAGAAAAAGTGATAGAGACTCTGCACTGCGCCGTGGAAGTCGTAGGTTTCAAGTTGCGTGTTCACCTCGCTGGCCGTCTTGTTCAGACGCGAAAGTATCCAGCGATCGTGCAAAGGAAGATTCGCCTGATCGCCCGCAAATGGATCGGCGACCGATTCCGCGCCCTCTGAATTCAGCAGACAAAACCGAGCCGCGTTCCAAATCTTGTTAGCGAAGTTGCGATACGATTCGACTTGCTTTTCGTTCCAGCGAGTGTCCGTCGATCCCACCGACGCCAACGTCAAGCGCGTCGCATCAACGCCGTACTTATCAAACACCTCCAGCGGATCGATCCCGTTGCCTTTCGTCTTCGACATGCGCTGGCCATGTTTGTCGAGTATGGTGCCCGTAACATAAACGTCGTCGAACGGTTCCTGGCCGATGAACTTGAGGCCGGTCATCACCATGCGCGAAACCCAAAGGAAGATGATGTCCCGCGCGGTGATCAGAACCGAAGTCGGATAGAAGGTTTTCAAGTCCTCCGTTTCATCCGGCCAACCCAGCGTTGAGAACGGCCACAGCGCCGACGAAAACCAGGTGTCGAGCACGTCTTCGTCCTGCCTTAACTCACTCGTTCCTGCTTTGGCCTTTGCTTCGTCTAACGAACGCGCGACGATGACTTCGCCATCTTTCGTGTACCACGCCGGAATCTGATGGCCCCACCAAAGCTGGCGCGAGATGGTCCAGTCGCGTAAATTCTCAAGCCAGTCCGCATAGACTTTTTCGTAAGGGACTTGCGGCACAAACCGCGGCTTCCCTTCCTCGCGCAACTTTCGGAGCGCCAGATCGCGCAACTGATCCATGCGGCAAAACCATTGCGTCGAAATCAAAGGCTCCAGCACTGTCTTGCATCGCTCGCACTTGGAAATCGAGAACTCATAATCAATGACTTTCTCCAGCAGACCGAGCGATTCAAATTTCTCGATTACCAACTCACGCGCTTTATAGCGATCGAGGCCGGCGAACTCTGCGCCCGCCGCTTCAGTCATGCGCGCAAATTGATCGATCACCGTGACTTGCTCCAGGTTGTGGCGCAAACCCATTTCGTAATCGTTTGGATCGTGCGCCGGCGTTACTTTCACGGCGCCGGTGCCGAATTCTGATTCGACAAACTCATCCGCCACAATAGGAATTTCGCGATCCACCAGCGGCAGGATCAACTTCTGACCGATCGCCTCAGCATAACGCTCGTCATTCGGGTTCACCGCAACCGCCGTGTCGCCGAGCATCGTCTCCGGACGCGTCGTCGCCACCGTCATGGCGCCATCGCGGTCTTTGAATGGATACCGAAGATAGTAGAGCTTGCCTTTTTGCGGATCGCGCAGCACTTCCAAATCCGAAAGCACCGTCTGATCGTTGGGACACCAGTTGACGATGCGATTTCCGCGATAGATCAAGCCTTCGTCATACAAGCGTACGAAGGCCTCACGCACGGCGCGCGAAAGATTCTCGTCCATCGTGAACCGTTCGCGCGACCAATCGACCGACGCGCCTTCGCGCCGTATTTGATTCAGAATCTGTCCGCCGTATTCCTGCTTCCATTGCCAGACTCGCTCGACGAAGTTTTCGCGTCCCAGGTCGTGTCGCGTCTTCCCTTCCTTCTTCAGCTCGCGCGTAACCATCAACTGCGTCGAGATACCGGCATGATCCATTCCCGGCAACCAGAGCGTTCGCCATCCCAACATACGTTTGTATCGCGTCAGCACATCCATCATCGTGTGCTGAAGCGCGTGGCCCATGTGCAGCGAGCCCGTGACGTTCGGCGGCGGAATTACAATCGTAAAAACAGGCGCGTTCGGATTCACATTTATCTCCGGCGCGAAATAGCCGCGCTCTTCCCAACGCGCGTAATGATGCGCCTCGGCTGTTTTTGGATCGTAAGTTTTCGGGATCTCGATCATCTGTTGACGCGTTTCATCGACGTGTCCGGTATCGCGGTGATTAATGCGCGCAGAGCCTGATTAACCGCTTCAGATGTTCGGAATACCTGTGCGACATCCGCATCAACCATTACAACCAGAGGCTCTTCCTGCGCGATTTTTGCGAACCGATTCGGACGAGACTTGCTGTAGTCGATTTTGTATTCCTTTCGGATGTCTTCGCCGCTGTGATTCGACTTAGTAGTTCTTTTCTCTCTCTTCATACTCTTTTCGCTCGCTTCGAGTTGCCGCTCGAGCGCTGAATATCCTGACGGTCCCTGCCTCTCGCTCTGTGAAAAATACAAACAGTAAGCGATTCAGCAGCGAATGGCCAATCGCGATTTCGCGACGCTCCTCGACTGAATGGTCAGGGTCGTCAACCATTCGCGCCGGTGGATCCCGGAATACGGTAGTAGCCTCGTCGAAGCTGACTTTGTGTCTTCGGAGATTCGACGCCGCCTTAGCGGAATCCCACTCAAATCGCATCTATGGATTATAGCTGAGCTTATGTTCCGAGCGCAGCGCAAAGGTTCACTAACAAAAAGGCGGGCCGTAGCCCGCCTCTAAACGTCCGAAGGTTTAAGGTATTATTTCTATTCTTCAAGCTTTTGCTTAATCAGCAACTCCGCCAACTCAGGCACAACTTCCCACGCGATCTCGCGCACGACCTTATCTGAAAGTTGTTCGACGACGCGACGTGCAATCGCATCGATCGCTTCGGCGGATAATCCGGCACTAGCCTCTGGCGCTGCCACTGCTGACTGCTCTTCAATTGCAACGGACGGAGCAACTTCAACCGGCGGCGGCGCAGGAATGATCGCCCACTGTTGAGACTCAGCTACAGCCTCATACTCATATGCAGGCGCTGGTGAAGGTTCAGGAACCTCGACGGCCGCGACTGTTTCAGCCTCAACCGCCGGTTCAGAAACGTAGGCCTCATGTGCTGCCGTGGTTTCGGGTACCGGCTCTTCGAGGTCGAGCTCGAGAAAGAAATCTTCATCGACCGCGCTGGGCTTAACGTCGCTTTCCAAATCGAGAAGGCTATCGCTCAATACATCCGCCGCGCTTGGCGGTGCGATTTGCGAACTCGGCTGCTCATTCATCCCTGGGGCTCCAATCGAGGATATTTCTGCAGTTTCGGCGTCACTCACGCGAGACACCGGCTCAATCTCGATGGTGTCTTCCTGTGGTGAGGGTGTGGGCTCAGCGGCTGAACCGGCTGATTCAACTTCGATGGGCTTAAGCTGCTGCGTATCTGCCGTCTGAAGTTCGAGATCGGGAGTACAGGTCGCTTGCGGCATGTGCGCGGGTTCGTCGCCAGTGTCAGAACCCGGAGCGGGCCGGGGTCCCCAGGCGGGCAGCCCGCTTGGGGTGGTGGTTGCGACGGGCTCGGCTGTGGCCCCATCCAAGCTCCCGCTTTCATCCATCGATGCCGCCTCAACAAAAACATTTGTCCCCTGCGACGGCTGATCGAGCGGCTGTGTCGAAGCATCTGCTTGCGCCAGTCCCAGAGTTGAGTACTCATGCTCTGCCGGCTCTTCCTCACTCTTCTTTCCGCCCACGAGCGAGCCCACGCGACTTATAAGTTCGCGAATTGATTGAAAAGGTTTTGTCACGACATCGTCAGCGCCTGCGCGGCGCGCCTCGGCTTCGTCGAAGGGCTCGAACGAGCCCACCAGAAGCATAACAGGAACGTTGCGGAACCGCTCACTTTGTTTGATGAATTCGCAGAGTTCGTAACCGCCCACGCCCGGCATAAATACATCAGCCAGGACCACATCAGGCGCGACCTGCTCCAACTGTTCCAGCGCGCGCTGGCCGTCAGAGACCGTCGTAACCTGCATGCCCTCATCAGTGAAGGTGAGATCGATGACCTTTTGCACCGCCAGCGAGTCATCGGCGAGTAAAAGCTTTCTTCCGGCAAGCAAATTCAAAACCCTCGCTCGATCTTTTAGCTTATTGCGCTTGGCCCTTTGCGCCTGGCTCTTTGCCCTTGCTCTTTGCCCCTTGCTCTTCGCCCTTGGCCTTTGCCCCTTGCTCTTCGCCCTTTGCTCTTCGCCCTTTGCCCTTTGCCCTTTGCCCTTTGCTCTTTGCGCTTGGCTTTTTGCTCTTGGCCTTTGGCCCTTTGCTCTGCGCCCTTTGCGCTTAGCCCTCAGCGCTGATCTGACCCTAGCATCCGCAGGAAAACCACGTCAAGAGTTTTATCGCTGGCCAGTGCGGCCAACAGGTAACTCCCTCTCCCTTTGGGAGAGGGTTGGGGTGAGGGCCTAGCGGGTAAGCAGAAAAGAAAACTCCCTCCCTTTTCACGTCGGCTCCGACAAGAAGGAGAAAAAGCAGGTGTTTTCGGTTACGTCGCCAGGCCTCGCCCTTCGCCCTTCGCCCTTCGCCCTTCGCCCACCCCTCTTCGCTCTTCGCCCTTTCTCGTTGAGAAACCGAACCAAGCTCTCAAAATCTATGATGGCGTTGATGTCGGCTGGCAAGAAGTGAGTCAATGCGTTAGTAATTGGTCATCGGTCTTGGGACTTAGAGAAGTTTGTGCTCTATTCGACTAGTAGAAATTCGCCGGGTTTGATCGTGCTGAGCGCCGCCAGAACTTCAGGAACGAGTGGTTTCAGGTCG
>WNGL01004921.1_pt1 | contig 26357 bp, 21 predicted proteins | sample 5400591 | NCBI WGS metagenome assembly WNGL01 (sample SAMN13153377, study PRJNA577476) | soil metagenome | isolation source: 80 cm soil or saprolite under Garry oak tree replicate 1 | place: USA:California | collected 2016-06-15 | reverse complement strand
AACTGAACACCGAAGCTATGACGCCCTGCCGGCCTGAATAGGGCGAAAATGCGGCGGAGTGGGGCGAATTTGCGGCAGAATTGGCCCTTCACGCCACCATTTGACCCAGGCGACTGGTGTGCGTGCATGTCCCGAAGCGTAGAGCGGGGGTGTGACAGCCCCAAATACTAAGCCGCTCGAAAGCGCGCGAACCGCTCCTCGAGATAACTCTTGTTTGGATAGAGTCGTTTGGATCTTGGCAGGACGATCTGTGTGCCGTGAAGCTCCTGCAGGCCATGCACGAGCATGGGTCCGTCCTTCTCCTCCAGAACGTCTTCGCGGATGTGAACCCGGTAGTCGGGGGCCACACCCATGATCTCCGCGTCATAGGCGCCGTGATGGATCTTGCAGAGCGAGAGCCCGTTCGGCACCTCGGCCTTGCCGCGCTCGTCCTTGTCGGGGAGTATGTGTGCGGCGTCGAGCAGCTCCCGGTGTGCCAAACGGCACACGGCACAACGGTGACGGTACGCCCCAACCACGAGCTCCCGGAACCGGTGTTGATGGAGTCGCACCTTGACCGTCGCCGTCGCGTACGCCCGCCTCGCGGCGGCGCTGTCTAGCTCGGCCGGTGTCAGATCGAGGCGAGCACCGCCTACATCCGCCGCTATCTCAAACGCCAGGTCCGCGGGCCGGTCACCGACGACGTAGCACGGGAAGATAGGTTCGTAAATGCCAGGCGTGATTCCGTAGAAGTAGACGATCGGCCGACGTGCGGTCATCGCTCGGCGCACGGCCACGTTGGTCCAGGTCTGGGGATCGGTGCCCTGATACCGATAAACGAGCGAATCGGCGTCCGAGGCGATTTGGTCATCGTAGGGTGGCTTCTTGCCCGACCTCGGCGGAGCCGTGACGATCGCTAACGCAGCCCCGGTCGTGCCCAGTTGACGGGGTCGCCAGATGCCCATCTGCCGATTCCAGAGCTTGATTCGCTCACCACCGAACTCAAATCCAGTATCGAGATCCAGGTCCGTCACAACGCCACCGCGCAGTCGCGTCAGCTCTTCCAGCCTGGCAAAGGCGGCGAGTCGGAGGGGCAAGTCCAGGTCGGCAGGCACTCGGATACGTTAGCACTCGCTGGCAAGCTCGCTAGTTGAGTCTCCTGCTAGGCGTCACACTCCTTGGCTACCATTGGTGCAATCCGAGCATGGAGTGAGAGTGGTCACTGTGACGATCGGAAGTGATAGCCGGAGCCTGCAGGAAGCAGATGCGCAATGGGTGACGCGGGAGGTGAACGGACGCCGCAGAGACGGCGAGGCCGTATGCGTGCGGGTCGGCATCGCGACAGGCGACGTGCACGTCACCCTCTCAGATATACCGACGCCCGCCCGTGGGTGGAATCAGTCGCCTAGCATGCCTCAACGCTCTGGAGGCGACAGATCGATCCGCAGCGTCGCGAGATACTTCTGAAGTTGATCCGGCGGCACCGTCCGCAAGAGATAGGCGATCAAATCGTCTTGCCGCGGTTGCCCGAACGCCATCCGGTACACGACGAGCGACCGGCGGAGTGCAGCGAGCTGTTCGATCTCGCGACTCAGCGGCAGCGAGGGTACGTGGCGTTCGATCGCAGCGCCGTTCGGAAGCGGGTAGACCCAGAACGGGACGAGGTCGGTCGCATCGGCCCGGCGCTCCCTGACCGCCGCATCGAACAGCGACTGCCATGGATCGTCGTGCGTTCCACCAAGACCAGCTGCCGCATGCTGCGTCGCCACGTTCTTGCGTACCGCATGGCCCTTGTAGCGATGCACTCGGCCTTCGCGCTGCTCAAGGTCCACGGGATTCGACGGTAGGTTCCAATGCACGACGGCGTGGCAGTAAGGATGGAAATCCAGGCCTTCTTGGCCTACCGACGTGCTGACGAGCACAAACGGCCAGAAGGGGGAGTTAAACGCCTTGCGGACTTGGTCCGCCCGAATCGCCGTGCTGCCCTCATCCGTCTGCTCCCGGCCGAAAGCCAGGGCGAAGCGTGTCCGCATCGCCTGGTCCTCGCCGAGCGTGAGGGTCCTTCCCGACGCTGAGGGCCGAATATCGTCCACTCGAAGGACTGACGTCCGCAGGGATAGCGCGAGAGATGCCTCTTTCGATACGCCCACCGCGATCGCGACGGGATCGCTCGCGAACGCCTCTCCCTGTTCCCGCAGGCCGTGCGCGAATTCGTCCAAGACCGACTGCAAGCCTCCCCGAACGCCGTACTCGAGAACCCGTCGCCAATAGGGCTCACGCGCATCCTGCCCGCGAATTAGTGCAATCGCTTCCGGGGTGTTGAAGAGTGAACGAAGGCCCCACGCCATGCGACCAGCGGCATCTCGCACTTCAGGAGTCTGCAGTACCGCCTCACGGCCGCTCACCCGGCCCAGAGCCCGAAGAGCGGCGACCCCAGGACCGGCGAGGGCCATGAGCGCCAGCACGTGGGCCAAGTCATCGGGCTTGCGTCCGAGCGTTGCTTTCCCGAGGGCGAACTCACGGGCTCGCTCCACATGCTCTGCCCAGTTGCTATCGTCTGCATCCTCATCGCGCCCGGCGGGCGACCACAGCTGAGCCAGGTCGCGCCGTCGGAACCAGGCTCTCGTGCCAGGACCACTGTCCTCCTGGTCCAGGAGCAGCGGCGCTGCCCAATACCACGACTCGTCCGCTGGCCCACCCTTCGACGTCTCGGGCAGGAAGGAAAGCTGGACCTTGAGTCGTCGCTCGAAGAGCCGCAACAACTGTTCCGCAGACACGGCCCCCGCCTCTTGCTTCAGCTCGCGCACTCCGTCGAGCGGATCGTAATCCCGCGCGAGCACGATTGACGGATAGAGCAGCCCCAACACCGGCATCCCGGCAGGACTCCCATCGCGCAGCGGAAACGTCAGCAGAGGGCGACGTCCCCTTCGTGCCTCAGGCGTATTCTCAGGATCTTTCTCGTACGATCGAATCATGAGGCGCTCGGCCTCATAACTGAGAAGGCTGGCGGTCGCCTTCGGGACGAGTCGCCAAGCCGAGAAGACGAGCCGCTTGGTAAAGGTGCGCAGCGCTGCCTCGGCGAACGCACCTTCGAGCTTGTAGTAGGGAAGAGACGGCAGCATCCAAAGTAGCTTCCACGCTCCACGCCCCAAGGTGTCTTGTGTGAGCCACCGGAGTCGAGCGCCAACGCTATCCAGCCCTTCGTAAGCCTCGACGCGCTTCCAGGGCAGCAGCACCCCTTCACGGTCCACCGCTTTGGTCAGAGCGCCGCGTCTCTCCTGGTCCCTCCTCGCCGCCTCGAACTTTCGCTTGAGGAGGTAATCGTCCATGAAGTTCAGCAGATATGGGGCCGACTTCCAATACTCGAGCGTGTCGCCGTGCTCGGCGATGTCAGCAACGTCCTGATAGGCTCGGTAGGTCAGAGGTTCATGAGGCGCAATGGTGGTCGCTCCAGAGACCACTTCTCGCAGCATACCGTCGCGGCTCGCAGAGACCGCAAGCCGCTCGGTGCGCACCATGACGCTTCGCAGGGCTTTCTCGAGTTGCTCCTTGATCGGTTCCAGGCGTACGCCGTCCCCCGCCCCAAGACGAAACAACCCGCGTCGGTACTGGCCGAGAAGACTCTCCACCTGCTTCGCGCTCGCTTCATCTTGGAGGAGGAACCGCAGCGTCCTGACGAAGTCGGCGTAGTGATCGTCCGCGTCAGTCTCACCACTGAGCGTATACATCTTGTAGGGTGTGGCAGAGAGCAGGAGCACTCTTGCTTGTGAGGCCTCGTCACTCCACTCGAACAGATGCCGCGCGAGACTGCTCGCGATGTCGGTGCCATCGAGCAAGTGCTTGAAACGCTGAAACTCGTCGAGGATGATCAGGTCAGGCTCGAGAGCCTGGACACACGTTACCGCGAGCAGACCCCGCAATTCGCCCACGAGATCTCGACGCAATGCGCGCAGCTCATCAGGAATTCGCTTGCGGGCATATACCAGCTCTCCGCAGAGCACATCAAATCGCTCTCTGAGGCTTGGTAGTCCGGCGTGCCGGTCAGCGCGGGTGCGGGTGCGCAAGCCTTCGTGGAACTGCCCTGCGAGGGTTTTGTCGATCTTGTGCTCGCGACGATACCACTTGACCTCGTCGCGGAAGCCTCCGGCCTCGAGGCTTCCACGAAGCACATGCAGCGGTCCACGGCCCTTGAAGCGCCACTCGTCGCGGAGCAACAGGTAGAGCAAGGCACGCTCGTCCCACCGTCCCTCCCTTGACCGAGGTTCGAGGGACGTGCCCGGCGTAAGCGATATGAAGTTAGTTCGCTGCTTCCTTAGATCCTGAACCCGCCACTGCCTTGGCGATGAGTCCGCGCGCCACGAGCGTCTTGCCGAGTCCCACTTCATCGGCGATCAGGAAGCGGTGCGTCGGATTACGATCGAGGTATAGCCGCCGGAACACGTAGTCCACGGTGTCGCGCTGGAAGTCCTTCAAGCCGCTGAGGACGGTCTCGACATCCGGTGGATTCTGGCGTTTCTCCTTGCTCATCCGCGACTCGCTTGGCGCGCCGCCCAAATCGGCCCCCACGCCTGCTCGAAGTTCTCCGGCAGGAGCTTTGTGGCTTCGCCATCCTTGCCCAGTTGCGAGATGAGTTGGGCGATGGAGTCGAGCTTTGCTGGGTTTCGATGTAGGACGCGGAGGAGTCCCTCTAACAAAGGAACCTCCAGACCGCGGGACGCCTGATCGGAACTCAGGCCGTCCCCTCTTTGGGTAATCGCGGTGTTCACCGCATCCCAGTCGGCCTCATCGGCTAACAGCAGAAGCAAGAGCCGGGTTACATGCGCACGATCGCGCAGCATCGCCCGAAGGAGAGTCTGCGCGCGATCCGCGGGTGCGCCCTCAAGCGGCAAGTTCAGCACGAACCGAGCTTCCGTGCTCTTAGTGCCTTCTTTCGCGACGACGTGGAAGGCGAAGAAAGATGTGAGTCCGCCAAAGGCGACCCGTCCAAAGTTCGCGATGGTCGGGCCACCGGTGCTCACGACTTGGGCAGAAACGGCCTCCTGCTGCGTCACGGGCCAACACCGCGCAGTTACGCCGCTCGCTAGCCGCAGCTGGCCGGAGATGCGTAGCGCCAAGTCGAAGAGGTCCCCATCCACGCACGCCACGGCGATCATCCGCGCATCGGCCAAAGTGCGGCGTGCTTGTTCTACTCGCTCTTCGAGGCGCTCCAGCTCGGCGTCCACCTTAGTCACCTCGCCGGCGACCTCGTACTCCTCCAAGAGGTCCAAGAAGCCGGTTCGATCCTTGGTCCGCTCAAGGACTGCGTCCACCCCGGCTTGGGACCGGCCCCCCGTCAACTCCACCAGCAATTCGACATTGCCGTTGAACGCGGCGTTGGTCGCGTTGGCAGAACCCAACCAGATACGCCCGTGCCTCCCAGCGTCCGCGACATAGACCTTAGCGTGAAGACCGCGCAGCAGTCCGTCACCAGACGGCTGGACCTCTTCATCCTGCACCTCGCGATCAGCATCCAGCGGTAGTGTGTAGACATGCTTGAAGGATTTCAGGCACACACGTGACACGGCGTCCAGCTCCTCGAGGCGCGAAACTAGAATGTGCCCCTTGGTGGCATGCGTGAGGCGCTTGAGGCAGCCCGGTTCGATGAACGGCGAGATTACCAGCATCCGGTCATCGACGTCCTCGAATGGCCACGAGGTGTAGTCGCCGACGCCTAAGGGCCAGAACGCAAGATCTGTGAACCCTTCCGGAGGTTCAAACCGCACCTTCCGCAGCTCGCGCTGGAACCGATCGATTGTCTTGCGTAGCTCCGAAGACGGCGATCGCACGCACATCCGCGGCAGCGCGGCGACGAAGTCCGCGAGCGGATGATTCGCCGCAATCGCGATCTGGCGGTCGAGCAGCTCTCCGTCGAGGCTCACGATGACGTCCCAGCAGCGATCAGCCGTCAGATTGCGGCTCAAGACTAGGACGCGATATCGAATCGGTTCCTTAGGGGCCGAGTAGCGCACGACCCACACCTTCGGGTGGAAGGCCTTACCGGGCTTGGGAGCCCGCACTTCGTGCACGCTCTGCTCGAGCATGGCGAACAATAAATGCTGGTCGCTGGGGACCGCGATGCGGCCCGGTTCGCAGAAGACGGCTAGCCGATCCGAGCAGCGGCGTAAGGACTCAAGGATCATGAGCGGGTCTGGATGCCCTGCATCCTCTGCGCCTTCCCAATCGAAGCGCGCAAGAGCGATCGGAGCAGCAACAAGGGACACCAAGTCAAGCGAGTACGTGGTGGCGACGGCGTAATCGAGTGAGTAACCCTCCGACGGCCGCAGGGAGTCGGAGAGGAGGAAGCGATCCTGTGGGTCGAGCATCGACTAGGCGGTCAGACCGCGCCGGATGTCGGCCACAACCATCTGCGCAATGCCCCACCGGTAGTCGATCTGATTCGCTCCTGCCGCACCCCTCCACGACGCCAGGGCCTGGCGGTTGTCGAGGCGGGCCTGCGGTCCTTTCAATGCGCGCTCGCGCCGATGAATGAGGTCACGCGCTCTTTGATTCGTGCCGATCGCCTTCCCTTTGGTCGCGAACATCACGTCCAACCACTCGTCAACAAAGCGACGCGCGGTTGCCCGCAGCCGAGCGTCGGTGTCCGTGATGAGGGTCCAAAAGGCCCTGCGGTCCCAGCGCGTAAAGGCGGACCAGCGTCGCTCGAGTGCCAAGCGCCACTCACCGAGCGTTTCGGCGTACTGCTTGCGTCTCGGGGGCGACGGTTGCTTTTCGGCCAGCATCAGGTTGTAGAGCAGCGCCGCGCCGTGCATCAGTTCAGAGAAGCAACGTGCGTGTTCAAGTGCGCTGCGAATAGAAGGAGGGAACTGACCAAACTGAGGGTGCATCCACGGAAAGGCGGTCGCGTCCGACGGCTTCGCCTCCCTTACCAGGAACGCGAGGAGCGACGTTGGAGCCGTGCTGAAGATGCGTTCGCTCAGGTAGTCCGCCTCCACACGAGCGAGGACGAACGTCGCACCCTTTGGAAAGCCTGACGGACACGGTGGGAGCGACGCATGCCAGTTTGGGACGAGCCGCCCCCCCGCAGGCTCATGATCCTCGGTCTGCATGTCTGCGGCGTCCTTGAGCCTCTGGTAGTAGCGGTCAAGCGACCGATGGTACTGATCTTGTGAGCCCGGAAACAGGCGAATGCCTAGGCGTTGTAACCCCTGCCAATAGATGTTGCTCGGCAGGCGCTTCAGGGTCTCGCGCGCCTGCACACCAATGACCCCCTCCTCCTCCTCGACCTTGACCAACTCTTTAATTAGCTCGATTTCATCGCGACGCGCTTGCTTCGCGGCGTCCGCCGAAGCGACATGCTTCCTTTCGAGCTTCAAATAGGTCCACGGGACGAACAGGAAATACCGGGCCCGCCGCTGGATGGTGCTGGTTCCTGGAAAGAAGAGATCGGCCAAGGCGTCCCGAATCACACCGAGGCCCAGTTCGTCTCGGGTGTCGCGCTCCTTGAAGAGCGCGATTACGTCGAGCGCGCTGCGGCGCTCGGCCTCGGAGTAGGCCAGCCAGCCGATGGTAGACATATTAGGGATTTAACGTATCTCTCTCACGGCGCGTGGCAATTCAGTTGAGCAAAAGGGTAGGCTGGGGGTGCGACACCGGTTCCAAGGACCGGGGAGACAGATGGCAAACACGCGAGTCCAGCGAGTCATTGAGCAGTGGGTGCGCGACACGTGGCTGAGGCGGAAGTACCGGCGGCCGTTCTCCGCCCAGAGTGTTCGCCTCACTTCGGGGGGAACCTTCGCCTTCGACGCGGTCAGCGATGACGGGCGCGTTGTCGCGTGCATCTCCACCAGTTCGGCGAGGACAGCGTCAGGCAAGCAGGGAGCCGGCAAGATTCACAAGATCCGGTCCGACATGCTGTTCTTACTCCTGGCCAGGGCGAGGCGGCGACTCGCCTTATTCACGGCGCCAGACATGGCGACCTTTTGGCGACGTGAGCAAACGAAGGGGCGTTTGCCCAAACAGATCGAGGTAGTAGTTGTACCGCTACGGGACGTTATGCGAGTGGTGCTTCGTAAGGCACAGAGGAGGTCCTCGCGGGAGGTGAGCCCTGGCTAGCCGAGCGCTAGGTCACTTGACGCCAAACCCCTTGACTAACCCCTCCAACGTCATGTTCTCGGCGATGGCCGTGTGAGGAATCAGAACGTACGTCCATCCCTTCCCGCCCCAGGTGGCAGCATGATCGCTGGCCCGCTTACACCACAACACCGCGGCATCACGCTTCGCCAGAACCTCGGGATCAGTCATCTGATTTGCCGCCTTGGGCTCCAGCATGTAGATGCGATCCGCCGTCTCCGCAACGAAGTCGGGCTGATATTCCGGGTGGTCTGAGCCAAGCTTGTAGAAGATCTGGAACTGCCCTCGTGCGGGACGGAACCACTTGGTCCCTTCCCGTTCGAGAATCACGGCCAACTGCCGCTCAGCATCAGATCCGAACTTGGTCACCGGGTAAAGGCAGCGGCTGAACCCACCGAACAAGTATCGAGCCATGTTGGTCTTGTCGACCGGCGACACACGATAATCCAACGGCGGCTCGCCCGCCGTGGCGGCGTAGGCGCTCGGCCTGAGCTCGGTGAAGCCCCGCGTGACCTCCACGTCGTACTCGACTGCTTCCTCCCAATGGTGCTGCTGCATCTGCGCGTGCATGAAGTCGGCGATCTGGCGTTGATACATCTGGAGCACCCGCCGGACCTCGTCTTCCTTCAGGTAGCTATTAAAGTGACGGACCACCTGCGCCGCGAGATCGTATAGCAGATCGGCGTGATTGTCGTAAGCGATGTCATCGAAATCGACCAACCCCCGAACGACGTAATCCTCCAACCGCTTCTCCTCTATGCCACCGCCACCCGTGCCGATGACGTCAACCTGGCCAGTTCGCAAGTGCTGTGCCCACAGGGTGTCTGGCGGAGCCTCGAATGTGAGCGTGCCGAGCTCGAGTTTGAATGCCTTGAACCCCGACCGGACCTCGCTCCGCGGTACGACAACGATCCGGGGAATGTCTATGGTCCTTTGCACGACGAGCTCAGCTGTTCTGGCGACGACCGCAGCGATGTCCGGCCTTTTACTCAAGCCCTCGATCTCCATCTGGGGTGGCTGGTATCGCTCGGCGACTTTCTTGACCAATTCGGCCTGAACTTCAGCCTGATTGAGATACGTAACACTCGGCACAATCGCGGGCGCGCTCTCCATTCGGCGAATCATGTCGTAAGCTATCCGCGCGACCTTTTGATCTTCGGCGTTCGCAAACGCCAGAGTCTCGCCGTCACCGGCCACCTGCGTGGTCGCGGTTGCTTGCTCCGGTCGGAGGCCGAGAACGTTCGCAAGTCGCGAGGGAGCGATCAGCGTGACAGTCCGATGAACAAGTTGGCCCGCGGTTAGAATCAGCTGCTTTACATGAACGGGGGAGTCTGCTTGATTCGCGTCGTTGACGATCTCCTGGAACCTGTCGTGCGCCACGATGTTGAGACGATCGACGGCCGTCACTCCAGTGCGCTTTCCATACGGCAAACGGAGGCCTCGTCCGATCGATTGCATGACCAGCGTGCGCGCATTCGCGGCCCTGAGCGGCACGATGGTATAGAGGTTCGTTACGTCCCAGCCCTCCTTTAACATGTTCACGTGAACCACGATTTCCGTCACCTCATCAGGCTGTTCCACCTTGAGCAGCCGCTCCACCATCTCGTCCTCTTCCTTTCCGGTCTTGCTTGAGTCCACCCGGATTACTTTATCCTTGTAACGGCCGTCGAAGAATTCGTCCGACTGAACGAGCTTCACAAGCTCGCTCGCATGGGTGATGTCACGAGCCACCACGAGGAGGAACGGCTTCACGATTACGTTGCCGGTCTCGCGGGCGTAGGTCTCGAGCTCCACTTTGATGATTTCGTGAAGTCGAACCCCGTCCTCAAGCTTGAGCTGCTCGATCGCGTTAGGCGACATCCCCGCAGGGTTGAAGTTTTCCCGCGTGACCACAGCGGGCTCTTTGACGAACCCATCTGCCATCGCCCGGCCGAGCGGGTAGTCGAAGATGACGTTCTGGAAGGGCACGACCTTGCCGCCCGTGGCTTCCATAAAGGGCGTCGCGGTCAGCTCCAAACCAAGGATGGGCTTCAACTCGTTGATCGCGCGGACGCCGGCCGATGCCCTGTAGCGATGGGACTCGTCCATGAGCAAGACTAGGTCCGGGAGCCCCGCCAGGTAGTCGAAGTAGCTCTCCCCGATGTACTCCGACAGTCGCTTGATGCGCGGCGACCTCCCGCCGCGGACTTCAGTGTTGATTTTCGAGATGTTGAAAATGTTAACCTTGCACCGCAGCAACTCGTCAAAGAGCGAGCCGGCCATTCCTTGATAGTTGTCGCCAGTGATGATGGCCGGTGCCGCGGTAGCGAACTCCGCGATCCCCTTGAAAATGTACTTGGGGGTGTTCGGTGTGAAGTCGGCTATCAGCTTATTATAGATCGTGAGGTTCGGGGCTAACACGAAGAAGTTGTTGATGCCATGGGCGAGGTGCAGGTAGCTGATGAACGCGCCCATGAGTCGGGTCTTGCCGACCCCCGTGGCCAGTGCGAAGCATAGCGAGGGGAAGGTCCGCTCGAAATCGGTCACGCTCCGGTATTCGGCGCGGATTACAGCCAGTGCCGCAGCAACATCTGTGTCCTTCTTCGGCGGGACGATCTCCGCCACGCGGTCAAGGATCTCAAGCGACTGCCGCTGCGGAGCCCGGAGGCTTAGCCGCCCGGCGATAGCGTTCACATGCCTGTTCACGGGTTCTCGGCCTGTGCCCCAACCGGGTTCTCTGCCTTTGCCCCAACGAAGAGATCCCGCTGACGCGGTGTTGGCGGGGCCTTGGGCAAGTTGTCGACATTGAGACTGTAGTCATCATGGCCCCACTCACAGCGTGACAGCACTTGTTTTGGGATCTTCCTCACCGTCAAGTTCGGCCACCCATCTGCCTTGCCGCGAAATGCCGAACAAAGTACCAGGAGCGACCGCTCCGGCCCCACGTCGTCACTCAATTGCCGGAGCTGGACGGGACTCAAGTTCTGAGTCGTGACGTAGATGAAGTCCCGCTCGGTGGAATGCCCTTGCTGCCAGTAAACTGAGTCGCTTGGGGCATAGGTGAAGCCTTCGAGTTTGCATAGGGCCTCGGCCAACATCGTTGCATTGAACTGCTTGCTGATCACCCAGTTTCCCCAATGATCCTTCTCAAGCAAGGACGGTGCGAGTCGATAGTAGCGGAAACCGCCGCCGCCCTCCCACCCCACATCCTCTGTGATTCCGCCAGGGTCGGCGGCGTCAATTACTTTATGAAGTCGTGGAATGATGAGCGTCTGACAGTGCTCACCTCGCTCTACCATGATCCATCGGCGACCCATCTTGTGTGCGACAGCTCCCGTCGTCCCCGAACCAGCGAAGGAGTCCAGAACCCAGTCGCCTGGGTTTGTAGCGATTTGGAGCATGCGACAAAGAAGGGGCTCGGGTTTGGGCGTTTCGAACGCAGCCTTCTCCCCGAACAGCGCTTCGAGATGGGCGGACGCATGCTGATTCAAACCGACATCGCCCCAGATGGAGGAAGCAGACATCCCGGCCTTGGCTTCTGTCTTAAACAGCTTCCGCATCGGCGTCTTGGCAGTTCCTCGGACGCCCCAGTAGAGTCTGTTGTCAGATTGTAGATTCGCCATCTCCTCCCTGCTATGACGCCAGCACGTTCCCTTCCGGGGCCAGACCTCCTCCTTCGTATATGGATTTGTGATGCCGTAGAAGAGGGACTCCACATATCGACCGCCTTTGGCGTTGGCGGTTGTGTCGATCTTGCGAAAGGGACCGCGGGGGTCGGGGCCGCTGGGCTCTCGAAAGACTTTGTACTGGGCATCGGCTTTTTCGGTTCGAGGCATGAGGTTGAATCCCTCTTCGGCGAGAGTCTTCTTTCCAGTAACTATTTTGGTCTTGCCCCAGACTAGCACGTGATCGTGGATTGACCCAATCTTCCGGTCGTTGGGCGGGCCATCCCGTTTTTGCCAAGTAATGTCCGCGATGAAGCATTCTCGACCAAATATCTCGTCACCCAGCACCTTCATGTAGTGCGCTTCGTTGTCGTCCAGAGTGACCCACAAGCTCCCGTCCGACGTCAGAAGCCTAGCAAGTATGTCCAGGCGATCGCGCAACAAGCTGAGCCACAAAGAATGCTCAATGCCATCGTCATACTCCTCAAACGCGCTGCCGGTGTTGTACGGGGGGTCAATGAAAATGCACTTGATCCGCCCCGTGAATTCTTGTTCGAGAGCCTTTAGACTTAGGAGGTTGTCGCCGTTAATCAGACGGTTATCAAAGAGGTCCGTATCCTTAACGCGTCGGTGCGCGTGATACGACTTCTCCGTGTCTTCCAACAGCACACGTGGTTCGAGCCTGGGGCGGTTTTCTTTGCCGATCCAGGTCAGCTCGAGCTTCTGCTTCCGGTCGGCGCTCATGACAAGATCCAGCGAATAGTGAACACGGCGCTCACGTTCGTTGTCTGATTGAGACGCCCTTCGACACTCTGCACGAGTTTCTCCCGGCGTAGATCAATACCATCTTGCTCGTCAAAGAGAGACTTCCGCTTAGCCGTGCGCTGCTTCTCTAGCGCTTTGACTTGCTTCTGAGCCGCCAGCTTTTCCTCCAGCGTCACGGTCATCGCCGCCGCTCTGCGGACTTCTCGCAGCTGCCGGTCAAGGTCCTTGATCTCTCGCTCAAGGCCAAGCTTCAGGTCCTCCGCCCAGCCATCGAGCTTGTCCACCTCTGCCTCGAAGAACTGCGCGTTTCGGCCAGAAATGTCGCGGCGAATCGCATTCTGCCGCTCCTGGGCGACTGCGTCCAAGGTCTCTACTACGCTCGTCGCCGGTCTTGCAGGCGGGCCAATTCTTCCCGGCACGGTCAGCAGGCGGCTGGCCACGTGATCTCCGACATTGCCTCCAGAGTCCGTGATGGCCGAGAAGATCAAGTAATCTTCCACCTGGTCAAGGGCGCGGATCGTAAACAGTGACAGCCTCAGCCACCCCGACTGGCCCACCAAGGGTTCGAGCACGCTCACCATGCCCTCATAGGCACTGTAGTCCAGCTGAACCTCAGCTGGCTCGAGCGCGCGTGCTATAGCCCGCGCCACAACTGCCTCGGCCAAGGGGTGCCCAAGGCGGTAAAGGTGGGCCTCGCCGGACCGCCGTGGCAGCTCATATAGCCCCAAGGGAACCTGGATTCCCTGATCCGCAAACGGATTCGTCCTAAGCTTGAAAGACCCATCGCCAACGAACTCCGTGCAGTCCGCCAGCTCGTGCCGGGTGAGCTGCATTAATCGGCGCTCGACCTGATTCAACAGTGCCTTCGACGCTTCGTCCCGCACCCGAAGCTTCTCACGCACTTCGTCGTCGAAGTTCTCGAGTAACTGTCGCCGAGTGCGCGTCATAGCCTCGTCAATCTCAAGGCTCAATTCCAGCTGGAGTTGGTCGAACGCTACCTTAATCTCGGCTGGTTGGCGGCAGCGCTGATAGATGTCCGCAATACGCTTCTCGAAGTCCACGCCGGACTCGATGGCTCCAAGAACCTCGTCGCTTGCACCGAACACGCCCTCAAACAACTGGAACTTCTCGGAGAGCAGCTGGAAGACGCGTTGGTCGGCTTCGTTCTTCCGATTCACGAAGTTGACAACCACGACATCGTGCTTCTGTCCATAGCGGTGGCAGCGACCAATTCGCTGCTCGATGCGCTGCGGGTTCCACGGAAGGTCGTAGTTGACCACGGTCGAACAAAATTGGAGGTTGATACCCTCAGCCCCGGCCTCCGTGGCAATCATGATCTTGCCTTCTTCACGGAAGTAGTCCACGATCGCCGACCGCATGTCTGCCGTGCGCGAACCCGTCACCCGATCCGTGCCCGCATGCTTGGCGAGCCACGCGGCATAGATCTGCTTGGACCGATCGTCGGTGTTTGAGCCGTTGAACAGAACGATGCCATCGGAAAACGGACTGTCGGCCAGGACCCGGAGCAGGTAATTCTGCGTCCGACGAGACTCGGTGAAGATGATCGCCTTCTGTTCCGCACCTATCTCAGCGGCCTTCGCGAAGGCCACGCGCAGGGCCTTTACCAATGCTCGTCCCTTCGCATTGTGTTGGATCGAGCGCGCGAGATCGGCGAAGGCGTCCAGTTCCGCGATCTCGGCTTCGACCGCCGCCCGGTCGGTCGCCGAAAGGGGCTCTTGCGGCTCGCCATCCTCCGGCCATTCCTCAGCCGTCGTGTCCAAGGCCTCGTAGTCGTTCTCCAGCTCCGTCTCGAGCGGCGCCTCGCCAGACTGTTTTCTGAGCCTCGCCTTGAGGCGCGCCGACATAGCTGCGAGCGCCCCCGCGATCGCGAACGTGGACGATGCCAGCAGTTTCCGCAGCACCAGCGTGACCAGGGCTCGCTGGCTTGCCCGTAGGGCTTGCAGATTCGGGCGGCGCAAGTATTCGGTCACCGCGTCGTACAGCCGATCCTCGCTCTCTTCCGGTGTGAAGTCCTCAACGAGAGGTAACCGTCTAGTGTACGGGATGTATGCCGCCACCTGCCGACGCAGTGTACGGTGGCAGACGGGCTTCAGGCGACGCTTGAGCGCGTCGAACACTTGTTCCTGGCTCGCGTTTGAGAACTGTTCTTTGAAGCTCTGGAGACTCCCAAAAACCTGCTCGTCGATGAAGCTCACAAGACCGAATAGCTCTAGAAGGGAGTTCTGCAACGGCGTCCCGGTTAGTAGGAGTTTGGGGCTGTGTGCCAACGCCTGCTTGAGGGTGTTCGCGATGACGTTGGACGGCTTATAGACGTTCCTTAGTCGGTGCGCCTCATCGATCACCACCAGGTCCCACCTTGTATTGTTGACGTCCGCCGCCTTGTTGCGCGCGAACTGGTATGAGCAGATCACTACCGTATCACTCAGCTCGAAAGGCCGGAACCGCCCGACCTTGATGGCCGCATTGTACGAGCGAGTCTCGAGAATCACACAAGGTAAGAAGAACTTCTCCGTCAATTCTTGATGCCATTGCTTGCGAAGATGGGATGGAGTGATGACGAGGATGCGCCGCCTGCGCTCGGCCCACCGCTGCGAGATAACAAGCCCAGCCTCGATCGTCTTTCCCAGGCCGACCTCATCGGCCAATAGCGCGCCTTTAGAGAGTGGCGAGTTGAATGTGAACAGAGCTGCATCAACCTGGTGCGGGTTTAGATCAACCTGTGCACTTGCGACTGCGCCAGCCAGCCTGTCTGGATTGTCGGACGCGCAGCGACGGGTCAGGTCGAGGGCAAAGTACTTGGCGTGGTAGTCGGTAAACCCCACGGGCGACCCTACCGCACTCTCGAGCTGCCGAGCAGCGACTGACGCATCACGAACTCCGGGGTGGTGTCCGAGTGTCGCACCGCAAAGACGAGTCGGCGCGACCATCCAAGGTCGATCTCGACCACGTCATGAGTCGCATCCGTCGCGACCTTCCAGGACTTCCCCGTCGTGGGCTGGCCGCCGTTAGCGACGATGGAAGCCCCAATCAGGGACTCGCTAGGATCAGCGACCGCCGTCAGATGACGACAGGTGGCGCAGCGCGGCTCCCGCGAGGGCAGTTCGCCGAGGCAGATAGACCTGCCACACGACTTACACGCCCTGTGATGCTCCTTGCATGTCAATCGCCCGCACGCTGGGCAAGCGGACGTACCTGTGAGCGTGTACGACCGGTGATCCACGTGACACACGGAGCGGTGCTTCTCGCAGCCAAGGTCCGTGCCGCTGTCGTGCATCCGCGCCAGATGGGTGGAGCAGTACTTTTCGCCATCGACTCGACACACGCCGCTGTGTTCTCCGCAGACGGCCTTCGCGCACGAAACGCACGAGGCGACCTCGTCGCTAGCAAAGATGACATGCACCTCGACATTGCACTGCGCACGATGCTTCTCGCATACCAGGCGGCGACTGCGGTCAGCGCGCCGCAAGTGCTTGGAGCAGTGAACCTGATGGTCCACTGCGCACAGGGCCTGGTGATTGGTGCACACGGACTTCTCGCACGTCGCGCAACGCACCACTTCATCCCGGCCGACCGGCTCGCTGCTCCCTCCTTCGCAGTAGAGCGTACACTGCCGACACAGCCGCCGAACACCCTTAGAAGCCCCTGGTCCAGTCGTCACCCCGTGCGTCGCGCAAACCACACGGCCGCATACGGCGCACGCCGCCAGGCACGCCGTGCACGCCCGATGACCTCCTTCTGCACACTCACCTTCATGCTTGGTACAGTGCTCGCGCCGGCACGCCGGGCAGCGACGTGCATGAGTCCCACATGTCGGCGCGCTGTCTACGTGGCATGCGATGATCCCGTGCCGCTCACAGAAGGCCTCTCCGCACACACCGCACAGCTGGCTGCATTCGCCACACGTCACATGGTTCTGGGAACAGATACGTAGCGCTTTGGGGGATCTGCCACAGGTCGGGCAAGCGAGCGTCCATGCGCCGTCGCCGCTCAAGAGCCTCTGCCCAGCAATCACTCCGCTTAGGCCAGACAACGTGGTCAATTGCCACTCGGCGCGCTGCACAACGGACCCGAAGCGTACCAGTTGGAGGGGGTGCACGGTGACACGCACTTCGTAACGGCGCTGCTCTTCTGCCTTGCGTCGGTCACGCTCCAGGTCGATGGCCTGAACGTCGCGCTGAGTGAGTTCATCGCCGGACCCGTCAAACGCTTCCCGAAGCAGGTCGCCATAGTATCGATCGAGGCGCGCGATTTCGGCAGCCTGTGTATGGTCGGCTTCGGCCTTCCGCCGCCCGATCTGCTCTGCCAACTGTGCCTGAAGGTCATCGAACATCAGCGGCAGTAGTTCATCGATTGGGCGCGATGGGATAGACTCGACGGAGTCGCCGCCGAGCGTGCCCGCATCAGCCGCGGAGGGCGCTTTGCCGCTCTCCACGGCGCTGCATAGGACCGCCAAGTCGGGGGACGCTCGCACGCCGGACGTGAAATCGAAGAATCCGCTCTCGACGATCTGCTCCTCACCGACTGCCCCGGCCTTGATGGCGACACGAGCGATGAGCCGCCCGACCTTCTGCTCTGCCAGGCGAATGCGAGGCGGACCCACGGTAAGGCCCGCGGCAGGAACCATGAGATCCACTCCTCCGGCGGTCGGCGCGACCCGCTGCGGCAACCGCCCGAAGTCTCGATAGAACCCGCGTGCTCGCACGGCATCAAGGAGATCCTCGAGGAAGGCGCTGCCCACGACCGCCATCTCGGCATGAGGGTTCCGCTCGAGAGCGGGCAGCGAGAAAGCGAGCGTGACGGAACGACCGCTCCGGAAGTGCTGCGCTTCGCTTTGCGGCAGAGTCAACACCAGGAGATGGGCTTCCGGTCGTCCGACTTGGGCCCCGACCAGGCTGGCGTAGCGCTCGACGATCGCGAGCAGGCGCAAGTCAGCCAGAGATTCGGCGTCCCGAGGGTCAGCCTCCGGCCCCGACAAGCCAACCTCCTTCGAAGACCCTGTCACGGAGCGACCAACCCTAGCGGAGCTTCCTGATCGGCGTCCAAGTCCACCAAGGTCATCGGCAGCCGGTTCGCTTGCACCTTCAGTACAATCGCCCGCCCCCTGCCTGTAACTCCAGTGATCCGATGCAGTGCGCCGTACTCCGCGTCCACACCCGCATCTTCGACTGTGCTGAGATGCTCGAGCGCCTCCAGAATCTCCGACACATGAAGGCCAAGTTGGTGTCGCTTCGTCTCAACGCCACGAGCCAGGGCCAGATGGGTTGTGCCATAAGCCAAGCGGACACGTCCGGGGATCGAGAGCTGGCGAAACTCTCGCTCAAGCCTTCCCGCATTGTCCTCGGTAGCTACCTCGGACGCTAACTCCTCCTGCGCAAGGCCGGCCTTGCGACTCGCTAGGATCTCGTCTCCTATTTGCTCAACCTGTCTCTCAAATGCGCCGTCCGAGTCCGCCTCCAGCCAAGCGTCCGTGAGACGCTTTTCCAGTGTATCCGCCCCACCAAATTCGCCGAGGATGGTGTCCAGCTCTCCCACCACCAGTTGGAACAGCTTGATCTTCTGGTCGAGCAGCTTCAGGATGTGCATTTCAATGGTGTCCCGTGCGGCCAGATTGACGATCAGAACCTCTCGCTCCTGGCCAATGCGGTGCACGCGTCCAATCCGCTGTTCGATGATCATCGGATTCCACGGCAGTTCGTAGTTCACGAGCTGGTTGCAGAACTGCAAATTCAGTCCTTCGCTTCCGGCCCTCGTGGCCAGGAACACCGCTGTTGACTCTTGACGGAAGCGTGCTAGGCGACGGCCCCGCTCTACCCGTGACAGTGATCCACTGAACGAGATCACGGGTCTGCCAAGCTCCCCAACCCTGGATTCAAGTAAGGCGAGAGTTGGAAGGTGCTCGCTGAACACAATTACACGATCGGGCGTCTTGCTCAGGAAGCGGGTGAGCAGGTCCAGCTTGGCATGCTTCCCGACGAGTCTCGCTTTCTCGGCCAGCTGCCGCGCACGAAGACGAAACGTGGGAAGGACCAACTCACCGGCGGCGAGCGTGTTCAAGGACTCCCCCAGGGCTCGTGTCGAAGACGTGAGACGCTGGAGGAGACGCGTAAGCTCAAGGCCGAAGATGCCACGTCCCGTGCGACGCTTCCTGCGAATGCGATCCTCTACAGCCTCTTGCTCGGAAGGCTGATGGAATCCCTGGCGGTAGAGGTCCCGCAGGAATCGGACGGTCTCCCGATATAGCATCGCTTCATCATGGTTCAGCTCCACATCGGGGTGCACCGAGCGTCGTGGCGGCAGATTGATCACGTTGGCAACGCTCGCACGCCGCGTGCGAATCATGACTTGACTGGTCAGTTCGCGAAGCGCCTCGGGGCTACGTGCCCGCCTTGGGTCACCACGCACCACATGTTGCCGACGGAACTGCCCCCAGGTTCCGAGTTGGCCTGGCCGCAAGAGCGTGATAAGGTTGTAGAGTTCGCGCAGATTGTTCTGCAGTGGCGTCGCCGTGAGCAACAAGATGAAGTTCCGCTCGACCTTCTGGAGAAACTTGTACCGCTCCGAGAGGTGGTTCTTCACCTTGTGAGCCTCGTCTACAATGACGAGGTCCCACCGATGCTTCAGAATCGCGTCGGCGTGGAGTTCACCGCACGCCCGGTCGTAAGACACGATGCCCCGGTGCACGTGATGCCAATCTTCTGGTTCACTGGGGGTCTCAAACTCTTCGAAGAACTTTGTGTCCAGCTCCGCCTGCCACTGTTCCACCAGGGACGCCGGCGTGAGCACAAGTACACGACGCGCAAGCCCTCGGACCGAAAGCTCCTTTAGAATGATGCCAGCCTCGATCGTCTTTCCGAGACCTACTTCGTCGGCCAGAATCGCGCGACCCTTGAGCTGCCGCAGCACACGAAGCGCAACATCGATCTGGTGCGGTAGTTCTTTAATCGTGTTGCAGTCGAGCGTAATGAGGCGGTCCACACCAGGGTTCAACGCGATTTGCTCGAGCTCCCGACGCAAGGCAAACCACTCCGGAGAGCTATCACGGCGTTGCAGCCCTTCGTTGAGCGCCGCAAGTGAGTCGGGGTCGATGTCCCACGCCGGATGCGTCATCGCCGTCCACTGCTATCCGCGAAACACCACGTCGCCGTGCCACTCCAGCAGGTCCTGCGCCGGCTGGACGTCTTTGCTGGAGGGAGTCCAGACCAGGGCGTCCTCGAGTGCGTAGTAGTGCTCGCCGTTGTCGAAATCCTCTTTTAGCCGCGAACTCACGTGAAAGCGATAGCGGTTCGTGATTGTTACGTAGCCGACATCGAAAAGGGTGTGCACGTCGGAGCGCAGTAAGATGCCGTTCTTTACGTCGTGCGCACCGCCCTGGCTCACCGGCCTTATGTGAGCTGCCTCAAGGACCGGAAGTGCCTTCTCTCCCGTCACCGCACAGCGCCGCTCGTACGCGTCCGTCACCAGCACGCGGAAGCCGCCCTGACCGAGGCGCGGGCGAACTTCGATGGGCTCGCCGTACATCCGACCAGCCGACTCGGCGACCACGCCATGACCTGCCGCCACGGATCCGCCAAAATCACGCACCCTATCGTGTAGTCCTCGTGCTGACTCACGCCCGACCGACGCAGACGTTCAATCCGCTCCCGCATCGCCGCGAATGACGCTGCCCCGTTCTTTTCGCCAAACGCTTGCCACGCCAAGCTCACCGGCAGCAGCGAGAAGTGCGAGAAGAAGCCGCCACCTACGATCGCGTTCTCGGGGTAGCGCAGTTTGAACAGGAAGGGCTCACCGAGATCCAACGCCTTGAACTCCTGGCCACCGCCTGGTTGCCAGAAGTTGACTTCCTCGAGATCCGGTCGACCGCGGAGGAAATTGTACCACTCGCCGTCCGTCACAGCCACGAAGGCCTTCACGGACGACAAGATGTGAGTCCTCTAAGGCTCTGACAACATCCCGGGCCCCATCATTGTCTAGAGAGCACACGGGGAACCCTGATGTCACACCCCTGTCGCAAAAACACCCCATGATGCCCCAAAATCGCCCTAGTTCTTCACCGAGCAGTCATGCAAGATGTGCGGTTGGCTATCAACGGCGTGCGGACCTGCCTGACAGCGGAGGGGACGTTTCCCCTATATGAGCAGTCCCCTTGCCTTCATCAGCGGCGTTGTGCTCGGTGCCGTCATTGTCGGCCTCATAGTCTGGATGCGGCGCAAGGACGCGATGGACATCGCGCGCGAGCTGACTGCACAAGCGCAAGCCCGTCAGGAACAGGATCTCGATGCGGTTCTAACGCGCGTCAAGGATGCCTTCGGTGCTCTATCCCTGGATGTATTGTCCAAGGGCACAGCGGAGTTGGTGCGCCTCGCGAACGAAACGCTAGCCAAACACACCCGGGCCAGCGCGAACGAACTCGCGGGCAAGAAGGACTTGATAGACCAAAGCCTGCAAGAGATGAACACCGGGCTCCAGAACCTGCAAACCACCCTCGCGACCTTTGAGAAGGATCGCGCGGCGAAATTCAGCGAGGTCTCAACCCAACTTAAGCAAACCGCCGAGCAGACGGGCAAGCTGCAGGATACCGCCAACGCCTTGCGGACGGCATTCGCCGGAGCTAAGGCTCGCGGCCAGTGGGGCGAGCGGATGGCAGAGGATGTCCTCAGGCTCGCTGGATTCATCGAGGATGTGAACTACCGCAAACAGAAGGCCTTGAAGGGCGCGGGAACAGTTCCAGACTACACTTTTCTGCTGCCCCAGGGGCTGTCGCTGAACATGGACGTGAAGTTTCCCCTCGATAACTACATGAAGTACCTTGAGGCGAGCACGGACCTGGAGAAGGAGCGCCACAAGGTCGCCTTCGTCAAAGATGTGAAGGACCGCATCAAGGAAGTCACGACTCGCGATTACATTGACCCCTCTTCGAACACCGTGGATTACGCCTTGGTGTTCATTCCCAATGAACAAGTGTACGCGTTCATCAACGAGCACGACCGAGACCTCCTCGACGATGCGATGAAGAGGAAGGTCATCGTCTGCTCTCCCCTCACGCTTTACGCCATCCTCGCGATCATTCGCCAGGCGGTGGACAACTTCAACGTCGAGAAGACGACGAGCCAGGTGATGGCGCTCCTCGGTAAGTTCGACAAGCAGTGGCGTGCGTTCATTAGGTCATTCGACAAGATGGGCCAGAAGCTCGACGACGCTCGAACGGAGTACGATCACCTTGTAACCATGCGTCGCCGGCAGCTCGAACGGCCCCTGGAGGACATCAAGGATCTGCGGGTGAGCGGGAAGATCCCCCCTCCCCTCCTCCATCCAGCGACGGACGAAGAGCCCGAAACGGAGCAGTGAGCGGAGCCCTCTTCCCCATTGGAGCGTTGACTGTCACACCCTTCCTGGATACTTGTCGCATCAACGCTGACTCGCATAGCTATCCTGCTCGGAGGGAACAATGCCCAACGCAAGAACGCACGCCGTCATCGGCACCGGTTCAGGTGGTCTCGTCGCTTTCCTGAGATCGGGCGACCTCCCATCGGAAGCGCGCCTCGCCATGACACTCGGTGGCGCAGTCGGCGGGTACGCGGGTGGTCGGCTGCCTGATATCCTCGAACCGGCGATCCACGCGTGGCACCGCTCCTTCTTCCACAGCGCGGCCGCTGGCGCTGGGGTGCTGCAGACCGCTGTCGTACCGATCAACTCCTGCGTCGCGGACCTCTTGGCGAAGGCGGCGCAGATTCGCGCGCTGCGCTTGCAGGTCGGACCTCAGCACCCAGATCACGCCACGCTGCGGACGCAGGAGTTCGGCCTGTACTTTCTCAGCGGGTTCGTGATCGGCCTCCCGGCCGGCTATCTGTCGCACCTCATCGCAGACGCGGGAACGGAGCGAGGTATTCCGCTCATCGGAAGGTAAGGGCGCGGTCCGCCCGACCGCCCTCGCGCGGTGATAGATTGGGCTGCGTGCCGATGGACACCGACCGGCTTGTGGCCGCATTCCGGTATGCCGCCGAGCTACACGGCAGTCAGCTCCGCAAAGGGACGGACGTCCCGTACATCTCGCACTTGATGGCTGTCGCGGCCACGGTGCTCGAGCGAGGCGGCGACGACGACCAGGCGGTGGCGGCTCTGCTCCACGACGCCATCGAGGATCACCCCGACGGCGGACGCACCCGCGACACCATCCGGGCACGCTTCGGCGATCGCGTCGCTATTCTGCTCGAAGCCTGCAGTGACGCCGACACCCACCCCAAGCCGCCGTGGCGCGAGCGTAAGGAGCGCTACCTCGAGCACCTCGACCAGGCGCCACGAGAGGCGCGCCTGATCGTGCTCGCTGACAAGCTCCACAACGCCCGCGCGATCCTCGCTGATCACCGCGCCGTAGGTGAGCGAGTATGGGAGCGGTTTAACGGCCCGAAGCAAGCGACCCTGTGGTACTACCGCGCCTTGGCCGACGCTTTCGCACGACTCGAGCCTGGGCAGCTCACCGAGGAGTTCGAGCGAGTCGTTGTGGAGCTAGAGAAAGAAGCGCACGGCAGTCCCAGCCCCTCGAGCACCTGAAGCTCGAGGGTTTCGTTGCCTCAAGCCAGGCGGACCTCTGCAAGCGCTCTGAGCCGCTCGTTAGAGATATCCGTATATCCCAGCACTAGCTTGCGCCACCAGAACGAGCAGATATCCACACGCCTTCGACGCACCACCAGGGCGCCCCGGCCCCCCAAGCCCGGAGCGCCCGGCCCACCTCATCCAAGTAACCCCTGCTCCGCAAAACTTTGGTACCCCCCCCTTCCGACGATCACGTGATCGTCAACGGGTATGTCCAGCAGCCGCCCGGCATCAACTAACTGCCTCGTCACCGCCCGATCATCAGCCGACGGCGTCGCATCGCCCGACGGGTGGTTGTGGCACAGAATCACCGACGCCGCCCGCGCTACGATCGCCGCGCAGAACACTTCGCGCGGGTGCACGAGGGACGAGTTCAGTATCCCCCTCGTAATCGCCTCCGGCGCGCCACCGATGAGCCGATGTTGTGAGTCGAGCGCGAGCAGCCAGAACACTTCCACCGGCTCACGCTCGGCGTACGGCACCATCCGCTCGAACACGTCACGCGGCGTGCGTATTGGTACCGAAGCCGGTGGGTAATTCTCCGGTGCCGGAAATCCTCCCTCCCGGACCAACCGCAGCGTGCGCAGGAAGCGCGTCCGACGGCGCGTAGGGGTTGGCGTCGTCATCACGCAGCCCTCCCTTCCCGGCCGTCCTGCCCGGCCCTCTCGCCCGCCGCCGTTTCCTTGCTCATACGATCGCCCGCGTTCCCTTTGCTCGGCCCCGCATCCCCCAACGGGTCGAAGGCCCGAAGCGTCTCACGGTACGGCGCGATCAGCTGGTTACAGAACCGCTGCAGCATGGCGGGCCCGTTGTAGCGCTGCCGGAAGTCCGTCGGCGTCAGCGCCAGCACCAAGCGCACCGTACGCCCGAAGCTGTGCGGCGACGACGCTTCGAGCCGATCCGCAATGTCACCGATAGTCAGCGCGGGCGACTCGGCAAGATGCGCGGCCCAGACGAGCCGCACGTACGTGAGGTACGTCTTGGGCGACGGCACCCCGGCGCGATAGAAACGACTCATCAGCGTCGAAGGGTGAACCCCAAGCTGTGCGGCCAGGCGCTTGGCACTCCGCGTGTGAAGTGAAAACACCTCGCAGAAGAACCGCACGCATGCGTGCCCCGCCTGTTGGCTTCCAATGTCGGCCAACACGGTAGCCAACGCCGACCGCATGAAGCCGTCGCGCTGCCGGCGAGGGTCGAAGCTGCGGCGGAAGTCCGACCAGCCGGCTGGCGTCCGCACGTCGAGCACGGCGCCGACGCCGATGCGGCCCAGCTTGAGGGTAGCGCGTAGGACCTGGGCCTCGTTGGCCTCCGACACCAACGCCGCCACGAGGTGAGCCGGAAAGCCGCGCGCGAGCGCCGCGACGGCGTCGTGAGAGTCCCCGCCGAGCAGGGCGACCGAGACGAGCGCCGCGTCAGCCCTGCCCCTCGCTAGGTCAGGACCGAGGGCAGTCACGGCCTCCCGGTGCACGAAGCGGAGGCATCCGCAGTTCGCGGCTTCGACCTGTTGCCGCTCCCGCGTGGTTAGCCACGTGGTAAGGGTCAGCGTGTCGCGTGGGTCGCGCGCCTGCTCCCGGACACGCGCGGGGGCAGGTGGGAAAAGGATCGGTGCGTGCATCGTTCCTCCGGGGTTGTCCGAAGGACCGGAAAACACTACGTTGTGCTTGCGGCCCTTCGGGGTTGCACCGAGCCAGTCCGGGACTCTTTGCGGGGTAACGGGCTGGCTCGTTCTTAACTTCAATATAGTGTTATATGTGAGACGTGTCAACTGTGGCACGTCAGACACATGCCACTAGCCAGAGATGCCACGATGTTTCATTCTTGGGGTATGCGCCTTCGCCTTCCTGAGTTGTTGACCGAGCATGAGGTGACGGCCTACACGCTCGCGCAGCGGTCGCGCGGGCGGATCAGTCCGTCAACGCTCTACCGCCTGGTGCGCAGCCGGGGACGGGTACGGTATCTCGACGGCGACCTGCTCGACGCCCTGTGCGACGTGCTAGACCTCACGCCCGGGGACCTGCTGGAGCGCGAGTCGAAACCGAAGCGCGCCCGGTGAGACGTGGCTCGCCCTCTGACGCACGCAACGCGGAAAGCCCGCTCTTCGCAGTCGCTTGCGTGTGACATAGTGTAGGCATATATTGCGATATGCCTACAAAACGTCACATCAGCAAACGCCGCCCTGGCGCCCGGGACCGCCTCCTCACGCTGGCCCAGCGGCGGGGGGTTCTCCGGCCGCGTGATCTCGAGCCCCACGGGCTGTCACGGGAGACGCTCCGCCGCCTAACTGCAGCGGGTGAGCTCGAGCGCCGGGGACGGGGGCTCTACGTCACCGAGCACGAGATGCTCGCCGCAGCCGGTGCCCGAGTCCCGCACGGAGTCGTCTGCCTGCTTTCCGCTCTGCGCTTCCACGAGCTGACCACGCAGAATCCTGCCGAGCTGTGGCTCGCGATCGACCGCAAAGCGCGCGTGCCCGCCGCCCGAGATCTCCCGCTCCGAATCGTGCGCTTTTCGGGGAAGGCTCGCCTCAAGGGGATCGAAGAGCACGAAATCGACGGGGTGAAGGTCCCCATCTACAACCCAGCCAAGACGGTGGCCGATTGCTTCAAGTATCGGCGCAAAATCGGCACGGACGTCGCGCTGGAGGCACTTCGCGACTGCTGGCGCTCGAAGCGTTGCACCATCGACGACCTGTGGCGATATGCCGCGATCTGCCGCGTGACAAATGTGATGCGGCCGTATCTCGAGGCCGTCGTCGCCGAGGAAGGCCCGGCGTGAGGTCCGGGCATCGACCGTGACTCGAAAGCCACCTACCGACCTCGCGGCGTCCGTGCGCGAGCGGCTCCGCCAGGTCGCCGAAACAAGAGGGCAAGAGCCGCAACTCGTGCTCACGCGCTACGGTGTTGAGCGACTCCTGTACCGGTTGAGCCGCATACGGGCGGGGGAGAGCTTCATCCTGAAGGGCGCAGTCCTCTTCTACATCTGGGAGGGAGAGATCCCCCGACCGACCCGCGACGTGGACTTCCTGGGGTACGGCGACGCCTCGCCCACAGCGGTCGCCGCTGTATTTCGTGAGGTGTGCGGAGCGACTGTCGAACCAGACGGGCTTTCCTTTATGTCGTCCACCGTGCGTGCCGCACAGATTCGCGACCGCCAGGAGTACGGGGGGGTTCGCGTAAGCCTGACCGCGATGCTCGGCAGGGCGCGGGTTCCGCTGCAGATCGATGTTGGCTT
>WNGL01008667.1_pt1 | contig 26361 bp, 29 predicted proteins | sample 5400591 | NCBI WGS metagenome assembly WNGL01 (sample SAMN13153377, study PRJNA577476) | soil metagenome | isolation source: 80 cm soil or saprolite under Garry oak tree replicate 1 | place: USA:California | collected 2016-06-15 | reverse complement strand
CTTCAGGGAGGAGACTCGTTCCTAACGCCATTTATTCCCAGCGCCATGGGCGCTGAGTTCGTCAGTGGTCATGGCGCTGACTTGAGCCAACGTTGTGGCAAGTCCCGGCCCGTCGCAGCCACGGCGGGTCGGGGCGATAGTCGTGACTGTGCACCGATGCCGACCCGACGCCACTATCGCCGTCCCAATCCTGACCGCCGCCGCGCCCTCGAATTGCTTGCCGGGAGCCGTTACGGTTACACCAAGGCGATCCTGCGTGCGCACGGGTTCTCGATCGACATGCTGGTCGAACTGGTCAAGGCCGGACTCGCAACCACGAAGCGCGAGCGCATGGTCGCCGGCGGTCGACGGACTGACGTTGTGCGCGTGCGGATCACGGAAGCGGGCCGGCAAGCGCTCGCAAAGATGTCCAAATGAGCCTGATCCTCAAGCGCGCCTCGGCAACCCGCCCATCCGGCGAATGGAATGACGACGACTATGATGTGCTCGCGGAAGGTAACTCGCCCCCCGTGGGGCCCTCGCGACTGACGATGCCCGAACCAGACGGCAACTTGCTGCGTTGGTCAGTTGGTCATGACGCGCCCTAACCCCGTGCGTTGTGACAAGTCCCGGCCCGTCGCCACACACCGGCGGGTCGGGGGCGTTGGTATGCCTCCCTCTACTCGGACGGTTGCCGCTCCAACTCATCGAGGATCAGGCCGCGATGCTTCTCGAATATGCGCAGCGCCGCTTCGAGCGCATGGAGCATCGACTCAGCAACCGCCGAGGGGTAGCCAGCATCTAGCGTATGCTCGATGATTACGCGCTCGCGAGCGATGTCGGCCCTCAATTCGGCAATGTAACGGTTGGCTTGGGCAAGATGACTGCGAATCATCGAATCGAAAGATAACACAACTCGTCAGGCTGGCGGCGTTAGAGTGTGCAAAACCACACGCCCCCCGAGCTGTCCCAGTCCGCGCCTTGCCTGATTTGTGCCTTGAGATAGTATCGGGGCGTCTAGGGCACCTTGATCCCTAGATGGGTTAAGGACATCTCCTTGAGAGCCCCGGCCTCACCACCGGGGCTCTCTTTCACTTCCTGTGCATCGGCGGGCACCGAACTAGGCGGCAGGCCATGCGTTGGTCAGTCGGTCACGACGCAACCCTAGCCCGGTGCGTTATGGCAAGTCCCGGCCCGTCCGGCGTCCACCCACGGGTCGGGGCGCTTACACCTTGCCTGCTTTGTATTTTGGGGTACTATCGGGGCGTCTAGTGAGCGCTAGACATTCTCCTTAGATTTGTCGCTTAGCCCCGGCATCGTCGGGGCTTTCTTTTGCCCTCTGTGCATCGTCGGGTTCGCTGCGGCGCTTAGTCATGGCCTGTCCTCCATGTTGTGCCGTCGCTGACGGCGAGCCCTGGATGTACGCATTCAGCTCCTTCGAGAACTTGCCCCGGCGATTGGCAAAGGCGCCGGGGCAATCGTTTTTAGCGCGGCGAATTCGGTGGCGGGCGCGCACGCGCAGTGCGGCTCAGCCTCGCGGCTGCATGGCTGGACAATTCGAGAAATTCGCTTTGATATTCAAAGCGCGGATTTGGCTGGGCTGGACAAGGCAACTTATTGGAATCGCAATATGGGAGCACGCCTCCCGGGCCCACCATGTTTCCGATACGTCGTGGAGTTCGTCGTTCAGTTCCAGGAAACACCCTCAACCATGAGCAGAACGAAACTCTTCTCGCGCCAAGCCTGGGATAAAAACGCCTCCATTTACGAGGTCATCCGCACGATGCCTTTCAACGCGCAGCTCGCGTCCGGCACGTTGAGCGCGGCGCGCTTCAAGCATTACATCACGCAGGACGCGCACTACCTCATCGGCTTTGGACGTGCTTTGACGCTCGCGGCCGCGAAGGCGCCGAATCCGGATCGGATCGTGCAGTTCGCCAAAGCAGCGGAGGGGGCGCTGGTCGTCGAGCGGGCGCTGCACGGCTCGTTTTTCAAGCAGTACGGCATCACGCCGCGAGCGTTCGCGCAGACCCCGCTCTCGCCGGCGTGTCACCATTACATTTCATATCTGCTCGCCACCGCCTATGCTGAGCCCTACGAAGTGCTGCTCGGGGCATTGCTGCCCTGCTTTTGGATCTACGCGGAGGTGGGGCGCGACATCCACGCCCGCGCCCGAGCGGCCAATCCATATCAGGCCTGGATCGACACCTATGCGGGCGAGGAGTTCCACGCCGCGGTGCGCGCCGTCATCGCCGCCACGGACGAAGCCGCCGCCGACGTCTCGCCATCCCTGCGCGTGCGGATGCATGCTGCCTTCACGCGCGCGACCCAGCTCGAGTGGGTGTTCTGGGATTCGGCCTTCCGGTTGGAGACCTGGCCGGTCTAGGCCGGGTCTCTGCGGCGCGACCGAAGGCATGACCGGGCAGAGGCCGGGTCTCTCTGCCGCATGCTGAGGCGCGCACACCGACTCTCTGGTTTACCCGAGATCGGCATTTTAAGTACGCAAGCTGGGTAAACCCGACTTGCGTGTGCGTGTCTTGAAGCGTCAGGCCCTCATCCTTCGAGACGCGCTTCGCGCCCTCACTCCTCGCATTTGGCCGCAGCTTTTTTGACTACAATTCGCATATAATTATTGACTACATATTGCGGACATGCTAGATAGATTCGCATCCTCGCTCATTGAGGTGCCTCTCCGGAGGCGATCCTGAAGGCGGAGCGGGGAGTGGCGTCCTGTGGCGGCTTAAAATCCGTCGCGGGAACGAAATGGGAAATCGTAAGATGCGAATACGAGCACCGAAATGATGGACCCCCGAATGAAGCCCGGGAGTGACGGAAGCCGGCCTAACAGCGTGTTACGGCGAAGGCGCTCAAGGCGCCTCACGAACGGCCGTCCAGCAAGCCCTGGTTGCGCCCGTTTCCTGTTTTCGTCCTGTTTCCTCCTGTTATCGAGAGCAAGTCCGGCCGACCCAATAGCCGCCGCTAGCGCTCGTTTCTTGTTTTCATCCTGCAGCTTACGGGAAAACCAAAGACGGGTGGTTGTGTCCGGCGTCCTGATTTTTTTCTGTTATTTACAGGAACGGCGGCCATGGAATGCGTCATCCCGCACGCGCGGTATCTTTCCCGCTTACTCCCGCAACGGGCGAGGGCGCGAACGCAACACCAGCCAGCGGCGCATTTTGGCCAAACGAAGCCAACCGAGGACCACCTCATCCTTCAGGATGACGGCGAGAGGGCGCGGAAACGTAGTTGCCGCTCACGCGCTGCCCCAGACCTGCCGCGCCACCTCCACGATCCGGGAAAGCTTTGCCCGTTCGACCTCTTCGGTCCCCGTGACGTGCTCGGCGGCGCTGGTCGCGAACCCGCATTGCGGGCTCAAGCCTAGTTGCTCGAGCTTGACGTAGCGGCTTGCCTCCTCGATCCGCCGCTTGAGGACATCGACGCTCTCCAGTTCGGAAACCTTGGAGGCGACGAGGCCGAGCACCACGAATTTTCCCTCCGGCACGCATCGCAGCGGTGCAAACGTGCCGGCGCGCGCATTGTCGTATTCGAGAAAATAGTTGTCGACCTTCATCGCGTTGAACAGCGGCTCCGCGATGGGATCGTAGCCGACGTCCGCTTGCCAGCTCGGATCCTGGCTGCGGCAAACGTGAATCCCGATGGTCATTCCCTCCGGCGCGCCCGCGACGACGGCATTGACGACGCCGACGTAAATGCGCAGGAGATCGCGCCAGTCGTCGCCGCGCTCCGCCAGCAATTGACGCACGCGCGGATCGCCGAGCTTCACCAGCGACGTTTCGTCGATCTGCAGATAGCGGCAACCGGCGTCCGCGAGCGAGCGCATTTCCTGGACGTAGGCTTCGACCAGGTCGGACCAGAAAGCGTCGAGGTCGGGATAGACATCGCGGCAGATATTGGCGCGCCCCGCGCGATAATGAATGTAGCAGGGGCCCGGGAGCGTGATCTTGGGCGTGCGCGTGGTCAGCGACTTGAGAAAGCGAAAGTCGTCGGCGTTCTGTGGTCCCTTCCAGGCGACGCGGCCGACAACCGTTGGAATGCGCCGCGCCATCCGATGGCCGTGGCTTTGCGACCTGCTCCAGCCGCGCTCCTCCGTCATTTCGATCTTCACGCCGGAAATGCCGGCGCTGGTGAAGGCATCGGAATAGGTGCCGCGCCGGAACTCGCCGTCGGTGACGACGTGCAGGCCGACGTCTTCTTGGAGTTTCACCACGCGGGCAATGGCCGCATTCTCGATTGCGGCCAAGCCCTTGCGATCGAGTTCACCGGCTGCGTGCTGCGCTCGCGCGCGCAGGAGTTCCGGCGGCCGTATCAAGCTGCCGATATGTTCGGCTCGGAAGGGGGGAGGGCGGATCATTCATGTGCGCTCGTAGGCATGGACTCCTGCAGTGCTACCATGACGTCGCCGTTCTGTCGGCTGGGGAGGGTTGCGAGCCGGCTGTGTCCTCTCGCCTCATTCCGCATGCTCGAACCGGTGATATCCTGAGAGCTGTCCGCCCATCCATGCGCTCGGAGGAGACCCTATGAAAATGCATCGGCTCTTCCACAAATCCTTGTCGCTCTGGCTGCTGGCGCTTTCGGCCAGTCTCGCAGCAACGGCGCAAGCCGAGGATTATCCGACGCGGCCGGTGAAGATCATCTCGGATTCGGCGCCCGGCAGTGCGGTCGACGTCACGTTGCGCATGGTCGCCGATCGGCTGGGCCAAATCTGGGGTCAACAGGTCTTGCCGGTCAATCAACCCGGTGCTGGGGGTATCATATCCGCCCGGGCCGCGGCCGAGGCCGCGCCCGATGGTTACACGCTTTACATGCCGGCTTTGTCGGTGTTCCTGCCGGCGCCGGGCAAGGCGGCAAATACCGCGTTCGAGCTGCCGCGCGATTTCGCGCCCATCGGCTCCGTGACCGAGCAGCCGATGTTCATCGCGGCGGCGCCCTCCCTCGGTGTCACGACCTTGCCGGAGTTGATTGCGCTCGCAAAACAACGACCCGGCGAGATCTCCTATGCGGTGACCGGAGTCGGGCGGCTCACTCACTTGACCGGCGAATTGTTTCAAGGCCTCGCGGGAGCGATTCAGGGAGGCAATCTCAAGCCGCTGGCGGTGGCATCGGCCGAGCGTCTACCCGACTTTCCCGATGTTCCGACGGTCGCGGAAACCGTGCCCGGCTTCAAGGCAATGGGCTGGCAAGGGTTGGTGGCGCCGGTTGGCACCCCGGAAGCGATCGTCCGAAAGGCGAGCGAGGACCTGCGCAAAGTCGTCAGTGACCCGGCGCTTAAGGCGCAGCTTGCCGGCCGCGGCAGTTATCCGCGTCCGATGTCCCCGGCCGAAGTCACCGCCTTCATTCAAGATCAGCAACGGCAATGGAGTCCATTGCTGCAGCAGCTCTCCACCAAGCCGTAGCGACCGCGTTCACGACGTTCGTTCGATTGGTGCGGCCGGTGGACGGCGAGCACCCGGGCCGAGTTTCAGACCTCGCATTGCGTTTCGCCCGGTTTTTCCGGAGACTGCTATCACGACCGCTCCAACAAGATCGCGGCGGTTCGATGCCGTCGTGAACGAGGAAACGCATGGTTGCCGGGGACACAGCCGTTGATGCAGCCATTGTCGCCGACGGTGCCAGCAAGCTCTTTCTCGATGGCGCCGTCGTCGCCTTCCATCAACTGTCGCTTGCGGTCAAGCGCAACGAGATCATGTGCGTCGTGGGCCCCTCGGGCTGTGGTAAGACCACGCTTCTGCGCTGCATCGCGGGCCTCACCGATCTCAGCAGCGGCAAGCTTCTCGTCCACGGCAAGGCGGTCGGCGCCCGCCCGCCCGACGGGGTTGCCATGGTCTTTCAGCATTTCGGCCTGCTCCCGTGGAAGACCGTCTTCGACAACGCCGCCTTCGGGCTGGCGATGGCCGGCGTGCCGCGCGTTGAAATCAAAGCGCGGGTCACGCACTATCTCGACCTGGTCGGGCTCACCGGCTTCGAGGGCCATTATCCCTACCAGCTCTCCGGGGGAATGCAGCAGCGCGTTGGCCTCGTGCGCGCGCTGGTCATGAACCCGTCGATCCTGCTGATGGACGAGCCGTTCGCGGCGCTCGACGCGCAGACGCGCGAAATCCTGCAGGAGGAACTCCTTGCCCTCATGGAGCGGCCCGACGAGCGCAAGACCATGGTGTTCATCACCCATTCCATCGACGAGGCGATCCTGCTGGGCGATCGCATCGCGGTGATGAGCGCGCGGCCGGGTCGCATCAAGGAGGTGCTCGACATGCCGTTCGGCTGGCCGCGCAAAGCCGATGCGGTGCGATCCGATCCGCGCTTCGCCGAAATTCGTACGCACATCTGGCGTCAGCTTCATACCGTGAGGCCGAGCAATCTGCGAGCCCCGAGAGAGGTTGCGTGACCACCGTCGAACGAGCCCGCGGCGAGTTGAGCGATGCCGCGCAGCCGGTCGATCTCTCCGGCGATCAAGCGCGCGCCGAGCGGGTCGCGGCCGCGCGCAGGCATCGCCGGCAATTGATCGATCTTGCGATCCGTGTCGCCTCGCTCGCGATTGCGCTTGCGCTGTGGGAGGTCGCGGCCTGGAACGTCGACCCGGTGCTCTTTACTTCGCCGACCAAGGTCGCGGTGGCGGCCTATCACATGGTGCTCAGCGGCGAGCTGTGGACCTACCTGTGGCCGAGCCTGGTGGTGCTCGCAATCGGCTTTGCGTTCGCGGTGGTGCTCGGGATCGGCATCGGCCTCCTGCTCGCGCGCTTCTGGGTGCTCGATGTGGCGTTCACCGTTTACATCACGTTCCTGTACTCCATCCCCTCGGTCGCGCTCGTTCCTCTGATCGTGCTGTGGGCCGGATTCGATACCACGGCCAAGGTGATCATCCTGTTCCTGTTCGCCTTCTTCCCGATGGTGATCAACACCTATCAGGGCGTCAAAAGCGTCGATCCGAAGCTGCTCGAGGTCGGTCGCGCCTTCCGTTGCTCGGAGCGCCAGTTGTGGTGGAACATCGTGCTGCCGGCGTCGCTGCCGTTCATAGTGACGGGATTGCGGCTGGCGCTCGGACGCGGCCTGATCGGCATGGTGCTCGCCGATCTCTATACCGCGATCTCCGGCATCGGCTATCTGATCGTGCGCACCGCGAGCACCTATCAGGTGGACAAGATGTTCGTGCCGATCGTGACGCTCGGCCTTTTGGGCGTGACGCTCACGGCGCTGCTGCGCCTCGCCGAGAAATACGTGGCGCCCTGGACCGCGGCATCGCAAGACGACTAGGCTGCGGGGCTCGCACAGGAAGAAATGGGAAACGCCATGTCGAACCGGTATCGATCGATCTGTGTCATCGCGCTGGCGGCAGGCGGCGTCGCGATCGCCGATGCGGCGACGCGCGGGGCGGCGGCGCAAAGCTGCAGCGCGATGCGCAAGATCAATATCGGCGTGTCGGTCGCGCCGCCCAACGTGGTGCACACCTCGCCCCACGTGGCCAAGGAGCTCGGCTTCTTCGCCAAGCGCTGCATCGAGCCCAATATCATCCAGTTCGAAGGCGGCGCATCGGCAACCGCGAGCGCGGCGGCGGCGCAAGGCTCGGCCATCGTGAGCGTGAGCGACGTTGCCATCGGGCGCGGCATGAAGGTGCAGCAATTCTGGGGCTTGGCGCCCAGAATGCCGCAGGCCTACATGGTGTCACCCGACGTGAAGACCGCGGCCGATCTCAAGGGCAAGAAGCTCAGCGCGACCGGCGGCGGGGTCGGCGGCTTCAACTGGCGCATGGGCCGCGAAATCCTGCGCACCGCCGGCCTCACCGTCGACGACGCGCAATTCATCTCCGCCGCTACCGCCGGCCGCTTGCCGGGCCTGCTCACCGGGCAGATCGACGGCGTTGCCCTGCATCCCGAGGACGTCTATCTCGCCAAGAAACAGAAGCCGAGCCTGAACGCTCTCGTTCAGCTCGCCGATCTCATGCCCAATTACATGTTCAACGCCTACGGTGCCTCGCTCGACTGGATCGCCCGCGACCGCGCGCTCTTGCGCGATACCGCCGCCGCCATGATCGAGGCCAATCGCGCCATGTTCCGCGACAAGGCGAAAGTCGTGCCGATCATCGAAAAAGCGACGGACAAACCGAGAGAAGCGGTCGAATATGCCATCGACGTGCTGACCAAAAATTGCGTCTGGTCGGTCAATACCGGTTTCGATCCCGCGCGCACGCAATGGTCGATCGACAACAGCGCCGAGAATGGCGACATCGAGAAGGACAGGAAGCCGACGGTCGAGCAGGTCGCGAATATTCAACTCGCCAAAGAGGCGGTCGAGGCGGCGGGGGGCCCCGTCACCATCGGTAATTGCAAGGATTAGCGCATGTTCCGGAAAAGTGGGAACTGGTTTTCCGAATAGAACATGCGCAAAACCTAAGAGGTCTCCCATGAACATCCAGACGCCGCGTGCGTCCGCGCACCAGCCGTGGGAGCAGGTGCGCACGCGCCTCGACCACAACGCGCCGTTCTCCAACATGCACGACACGCCCTATTACCGGGACGCGGTCTACGACCATTTCTCCAAGCAGGAATACCAGCGCCGCTACCGGGCGCTGCGCGAAAAGATGCGCGAGCACAAGCTCGACTGCGTGATCGTGCCGGGTGGCCCGAGCCATTGGAGCTTCGGCGGCGGCATGCAATGGCTCACCGGCCATTGGGAGTGGCACGCGATCTCGTCCTACGTGGTGGTGCCGCTCGACGGCGAGCCGACGCTGGTCTTCTCCATGGGCGGCACCCATGCCGAGGCCTGCCGGCGCGAATGCGCCAACGCCCTGTCCGATGTGCGCCACAGCCGCGGCGGCAAATATGCCGAAGTCATGGTCGAGCGGCTCAAGGAGCTCAAGCTCGAACGCGGCCGCATCGGGCTCGTCGAGATCGACGCGCGACACAGCGATTATCTCCCCGTCAACCAGTACAACGTGTTGCGGCAGTCGCTGCCCGAGGCGGAACTCGTCTTCACCAAGGGATTCATGCACGAGCTGATCGTGGTCCACAGCGAGGAGGAGCTGCGCTGCGTACGCAAGGCCGGCGTGCTGTGCGAGCGCGCCATGCAGGCGATGGTCGCGCGCGCCAAGCCCGGCGTGCCGGAATACGAGCTGCGCGCGGCGGCCGGCGCCGCCATCCTCGACGGCGGCGGCGACATCGACTTTCTCATCATCGGATCAACGCCGATGGCCGACCCGGCGATGGTGTTCGGAAATCCACGCCCCTCGCACCGCAAGCTCAAAAAGGGCGACATCATCAATATGGAGCTCGCCGCCGGCTACAACGGCCTCTCCGCACAGATCGGCTCGCCGATCACGCTGGGACCGCCCACCGAGATGGTGCGCAAGTTCTGGGACGAGATCACGCTGCCCGGCTACCGCAAGATCATCGCCGAGATCAAACCCGGCAACACCACCGACAATATGCGGCTCGCCAGCCGCTTCTTTCGCGAGCAGGGCGTGCAGTCGCGCCCGACGCAGGTGCACGGCATCGATATCGTCACCGACAAGCCGCACGTTTTCGCCGAGCGCACCGAGGCCGACGAGGTCGACAAGGTGCTCAAGGCAGGCATGGTCATCATGGCCGAGCCCAACCCGATCACGCCGGACGGAATGTTCGGCATCTTTCTCGGGCATACCTTCATCGTGACCGAAGCCGGCCACGAATGCGTCGACAATTTCCCGCTCGGGATTGCGGTCGCCGAGTGTTGAGAGCGCACGTGCTGACCAAACCCGAAGCGCAAGCCATCCGCCGCGTTCCCGCCGCCACCTTGCGGGCGTTTCTCATCGATGCCCTGCGCGCCTGCGGGCTCAACGACGCCGACGCCGCCACCGTCGCGAGCGCGATGCTGGAAGCCGATCTCACCGGCTCGGATGCGCACGGCGTCTTTCGCCTCGCGGGCTATGTGCGGGCGCTCAAGCGCGGCGCGATGAACCCGCGCGCGAGCATCCGCGTGCTGGAGCGCGGACCGGCGACTACGCTGATCGACGGCGACCAGGGCATGGGCCATGTGGTGATGACCTACGCCGCCAAGCTCGCCGTCGAACTCGCGCGCGCGTCCGGCATCGGCTGGGTGGGCGCACGCCGCTCCAATCACGCCGGCGCCGGCGCGATCTATGCCGCCATCCCGCTCCGACACGGTATGGTCGGAATCTACGGCGCGGCCTCGAGCGTAAACCACATGGCGCCGTGGGGCGGCACCGAGCCCTTGCTCGGCACCAATCCGATCGCGGTGGCGATCCCGAGCGGGGAGGAGGCGCCGGTGATTTTGGATATCGCCACCTCGCTCGCGTCGAACGGCGCCATCAGAAGCTACGAGCTTGACGGCAAGCCGATGCCGCAGGGCTGGGTGCAGGATCGCAAGGATGGCTCGCCCATCACGGATCCGCGCCGCATCAACGAGGGCACCTATCTCCCCATGGGTGGCTACAAGGGCAGCGGTCTCTCGATCATCATCGGGCTGTTGGCGGGACCGCTCAACGGCGCGGCGTTCGCCCGCGACATCCGGGATTTCGCCGCGCCGGCCGGCGGCGAGGGCAATGTCGGGCAATTCGTGATCGCGCTCGACGTCGCGCGCTTCGTGCCGCCCGAGGTGTTCAAGGCCGAAGTCGACCGCCACATCCGCGACCTTGCCTCGTCACGGCGGCTGCCGGGCAGCGACGAAATTCGCGTACCGGGGATGGGACGGGCGGCGCGCCGGACGGAGCGGGAAAAGAACGGGGTGCCGCTTCCTGCGACCCTCCTGGCGCAGGTCGACGAGGTCGCGAAATCGCTCAACATCACACCGCTCAGTGCGCGCGCATGAGTGTGTCCGAAACTCCATCGCCGTCATCGGGATCGCCGTTCTGGCGGTTCTCGCTGCGCTTTTACCGCCAGCCCGAGGTCGCCGATGCCTGCATCACGCTGCAAGAGAAGGCGGGCGTCGACGTCAATCTCCTGTTGTTTCTACTGTGGCACGCCACGCAAAAGCGGGCGCTGTCGGCGGCGGAGGTCGCGGAGCTCGAACGGCGGATCGCTGCCTGGCGTAATATGACGGTCATACCATTGCGCACCATGCGGCGGGCGCTGAAGTCGCCGCCCACGCTCGTCGCCGGCGCGAGCTCCGAACTCTTTCGCACCAAGATCAAAGCGGTCGAGCTCGAGGCCGAGCGCCTGCAGCAGGAGGCGATGCACGAACTCGCCTGCCCGTCGCTGCTGGGAGTAGAAGCGTCATCGCGCGAAGACGCCGCGCGTGCCAACGTCGCGGCCTATGCGGCCATGTGCGGCGCCGCGTTTCCCCAGCCCGCAATCGAAACCCTGCTCGCGGCGCTTGCCGGCCGCGGGCGCAAACCGGAGGAATGAGCCATGGATAAGGACACCTATGACCGCGGCCTCACCATGCGCCGCAAGGTGCTCGGCGAAGACTATGTCGATCGCGCGCTCAAGAGCGCCGATGACTTCAACCGCGATTTCCAACGCATCGTCACCCAGTATTGTTGGGGTGAAGCCTGGGGCGACGACACGCTGAGCCCGCGCGAGCGCTCCATCCTCAATCTCGGCATGATCGCCTCGCTCGGAAAAATGGAGGAGTTCCAGACCCACGTTCGCGGCGCGCTCCGCAACGGGCTCACGCCCAATGAGATCCGAGCGGTGCTGACCCAGATCGCGGTCTACTGCGGGGTTCCGGTCGGCGTCGACTGCTTCCGCATAGCCAAAGCGGTATTGAACGAGGGCAAGAAGACATGACGGAGCTGCCGGCCCCGTTGGAACTCGCCTAAGTCATTGAATCGCGACAAGTTCCATCAGTCGGGACTTATCAAGAAGTTGGTTATCTTTTTCCGCCTATGGTCTTGAATGTGCCTTGTTCCTGGTTGATTCCGTCTGTCGATCCACGTCTGCGTGAGGGGGAGGGGGAATGGTTTTCCGCACAGCTGGTGCCGTCGCGACGCTACTGATAGGCCTCGGAGCGTCGGGAGGGGAGGCTTTGGCGCAGTACTACCCGCCTGCGCAGGCGTATCCGCCGCCCCAGGCGTACCCTCCTCCGCAGGGCTATCGGCCTCCGGTCGCCGACGCCGATGATAACCAACTCTACGATCTGCAAGGCCGCCCGCTTCCGCCGGCTGCCGTGGGGCCGCAGGCCACCGAGCCAGCTGCCCCCGCCCCGCGATATGGACAGGGAGGCCCCGCTTATCCCGACGAGGCGGCGGCGCCGGCGCCTCCCGGCGTCTACCGCGACCCGCCGCAGCAGGGCTACCGCGAATTACCGCCGCAAGGATCGCACGGTTACGAGCCGGCTGGGGCGGGTACGCGTCCCTATTATGGATCGCCCAATCCCAATTCTCCGTCGGCGGCGACCGGCCCGTACGAGCCGGACGCCACACGGCCGCCCCTGCCGATCAGCCCGGGCCAGATCGGCGCTGGGCAAGGCGAGCCGAACGCGGCCGGGACGGTGCCGGCTGATCCGCGCACCATGGCGGCGTTCCCGCCCGAGGTGCGGCCCGAGACCGGCCCGAAAAAGCAACTGCCTCCTCAGTTCCGTCGCACCCTGGTCGATTACTACACCAAGGAGCCGGCCGGGACGATCATCATCGACACACCGAACACCTATCTCTATCTCGTGCTCGGTCAGGGCAAGGCGCTGCGCTACGGCATCGGCGTCGGCCGCGAGGGCTTCACCTGGTCCGGCGCGGAACGGGTCACGAGGGTGGCGGAATGGCCCGATTGGACTCCGCCGGAGGAGATGATCGTGCGCCAGCCCTATCTGCCGCGCTTCATGGCCGGCGGCGAGACCAACCCGCTCGGTGCGCGCGCGCTCTACCTCGGCAAGACGATCTACCGCATCCACGGCACCAATCAGCCCTCGACCATCGGGACCTTCGTGTCTTCGGGCTGCATTCGCCTCACCAACGACGACGTGACTGACCTCTACACCCGCGTGAAGGTTGGCACGCGCGTGGTGGTGCTGCCGGGCAAGCCGCCGGCGACCGCCGCGGCGACGCCGCTTGCTCCGCCCGCCCCGCCGCCAGCAGGTGCGTCGGCGCCGCCAGCAGCAGGTGCGCCGGCGCCGCTCGGTGTCGGCTCGGTGACGTCCGCCCCGCTCGGTCCGCCGCCATCGGCGATGGCGCGCTAACCAACACCGACGATTACGTTAGGGTGACGCGATCACGCGTACCGGCTTGCCGTCGAGGAAAGCCCGGATGTCGTCGACCACGCCGCCGAAATAGGCGCGGTAGTTCTGCATCGCCACGTATCCGAGATGCGGCGTGAGCACGACGTTGTCCATCTTGCGCAGCGGATGATCGACGGGCAGCGGCTCGACGTCGAACACGTCGAGCCCCGCGCCGGCAATCTTGTTCTCCCGTAGCGCGGCGAGCAGCGCCGCTTCCTCGATAATCGGACCGCGCGAGGTATTGATGATGTAGGCCGATGGCTTCATCAGCCCGAGCTCCTTCGCGCCGATGAGGCCGCGCGTGCGCTGGGACAAGATCACATGAATGGTGACGAAATCGGCTTGGCGGAAAAGCTCCTCCTTGCTCACGTAGTCGACGCCGACCTCCTTGCACTTCTCCGCCGTCAAATTCTGGCTCCAGGCGATGACCTTCATCCCGAACGCCTGGGCGATCTTGGCGGTGCGGGTGCCGAGCTTGCCGAGGCCGAGGATGCCGAGGGTCAAACCCTCCAGATCCATGCCGATCGTGGTCTGCCAAGGCACGCCGGCCTTCATCCGCGCGTTCTCGTAGCCGATGTGACGGGTCAGTTCGAGCATCAGCCCAATGGCAATGCCCGCGGTCGGATTGCCCAGCGACGGGGTGCCGCAGACCACGACGCCGCGCTCGTTGGCGGCGGCGACGTCGATCGACGCGTTGCGCAAGCCGGTGGTGATGAGGAGCTTGAGCTCGGGCAGCTTCTCGATCACGCCACGTGGGAAGGCGGTGCGCTCGCGCATCGCGCAGACGATCTCGAAGCCTTGCAGCGCCTTGATGACCTTGTCCTGGCCGTCGATGTGCGCGTTGAAAACCTTGATGTCGAGGTCGCCCGCAACCTTCGACCAGTCGGCTGCGTTGAGGGCGACATTCTGATAGTCATCGAGGATCGCGCAGCGGTAGCGAGGCATGGCGAACATCCGTGTTGGCCTGTGGAGGCGGTAGGGGAGAAGAGGGCGGACAGCTCCCTATAGCACACGCGAAAGCGCGCCACGCCGCAATGCTGTCGTTGCCGAAGCATAGCTCGTCAGTAAGAGGCAAAGCGCTTATGAGCCGGCAATCCACCGCTGTCGCGGAAAAGACGGATGCGCCCGGCCTCGGATTCTGCCCGAGGTCGGGCGCTTTAGCTCAAGCCCGACTTGTGTGAGCGGGCCGCGCATGGCGCGCGGCGGATGATGCGGTCCGTCCTCGCTGAATTCCACGCCTCGTCGGGCCATCAGCGCTTGACGCGCACGCGCACAAGGGCCGGCATCGCGTGATAGGCGGCGGGCGCCCGGTCGTGCTTGGCATGCCACTTAGGACCGGGTCCGCGCATGTAATAGAGCTCGGGCCGGTACGGATCGAACAGGCTTCTGGCCAGAGCGTGCACGAACTCCGCGAGATCGGCCAACACGCCCGGTGCCATGCGGTGGGCAGCACCGCTTCGAGTTGTCTTTCCCATGACCCCCTCCGGTCGACTTGCGTCGTAACCGGTTCCCCGTTTCGCTCCGCCTTGATCGTACGGAGCACCCTTTTGCCGGCGATTGTCTCGCTAAATTTGTTAAAAACCAGTACGAATTCGCCTGTGATTTCAGTTTTGTGGGAGAGCGTTGCAGAAAAGCTACGGTTAGGGTTAAGGATCGATGCAATTAGGTCACAGTTCGTGCGCAATGGGGTCGCAATCGCAGCACGTGGCTCGGATCGGGGGGCGCGCGGATCGCAAGGCGCGGGGCCCCTTAGGCGCAGCGAATCATGGCCGGCATGGTAACCGCCTTGGGTGCGCGAACCGGATCATGCTTGGCATGCCACTTTGGTCCGGGGCCGCGCATGTAGTGCAGCTCCGGCCGATAGGGGTCGAACAAAGCTTTGGCCAGAGCCCGGAAGAGGTCGGTGATGTCGGCGGCGAGCCCAGGAGCCTGGCGGCGAGCAGCGAGCATCCGAACCGTGGTCCTTGCCGTGATCATGACGCTGTCCGTTCGGCTCGTTGCCTTTGTCGGCTGCTCCATTCACTCGTTGGTCACCGCGCGGAGCGTCTGGGTTCAATGAGCGATCGGCCGGTTGCGTTAAACCTTGGTAAGATTTCGCGCTCATGCATGGCGCAATCGGTCGTCTGTCTTGCATTAGAGATACGTTGATCGCGGCGGGGCGGATGTGACGTCGGTCACGTCCCTCTCGCTTTTGTGATCGAGGATTAAGAGGATGCGCAGCGGCCTTGCCCTCGACCGCGCGGCTCGCTACACCAGCGCCGACTTCCCGACATCCGGCGCCGAGGGGCGCCCAACAATGCGAGCGGGGCGCGCCGATGGCCCGTCAGTTCATCTATCACATGCAAGGCCTCTCCAAGACCTATCCGGGCAACCGGAAGATTTTGGAGGACATCAACCTGTCCTTTTACCCGGACGCCAAGATCGGCGTGCTCGGCGTGAACGGCTCCGGCAAGTCCACGCTGCTGCGGATCATGGCCGGCATTGACACGGAGTTCACCGGCGAGGCCTGGGCGGCCGAGGGCGCGCGTGTGGGCTACCTCGAGCAGGAGCCGCAGCTCGCCGCGGACAAGACCGTGCGCGAGAACGTGATGGAGGGCGTTGCTCCGCAGAAAGCGATCCTCGACCGCTACAACGAGCTCGCCGCGAACTACTCGGACGAGACCGCGGACGAAATGACCAAGCTGCAGGACGAGATCGAGGCCAAGGGCCTGTGGGATCTCGATTCCAAAATCGACCAGGCGATGGACGCGCTGCGCTGCCCGCCCGACGACGCGGACGTGAGCAAGCTGTCCGGCGGCGAGCGGCGGCGGGTGGCGCTCTGCCGGCTGTTGCTCGAGCAGCCGGACCTGCTGCTGCTCGACGAGCCCACCAACCATCTCGACGCCGAGTCCGTCAGCTGGCTCGAGGGCCATCTGCGCAATTATCCCGGCGCGATCCTGATCGTCACCCACGACCGCTATTTCCTCGACAACGTGACCGGCTGGATCCTCGAGCTCGATCGCGGCCGCGGCATCCCCTACCAGGGCAATTACTCGGCTTGGCTCGGGCAGAAGCAGCAGCGGCTCGAGCAGGAGGGCCGCGAGGAAGCCGCGCGCCAGCGCACGCTCGCGCGCGAGCAGGAATGGATCGCGGCCTCCCCGCGCGCGCGGCAGGCGAAGTCCAAGGCGCGCTATCAGCGCTACGAGGACTTGGTGAAGCAGGCCGCGGAGAAGACCGCCCAGAGCGCGCAGATCATCATCCCGGTGGCGGAGCGGCTCGGGCAGAACGTCGTCGACTTCGACCGCCTCAAGAAAGGCTACGGCGACAACCTCTTGATCGACGATCTCACCTTCAGGCTTCCGCCGGGCGGCATCGTCGGCGTGATCGGCCCGAACGGCGCCGGCAAGACGACGCTGTTCCGCATGATCATCGGGCAGGAAAAACCGGACAAGGGCACGATCAAGATCGGCAAGCGCGAGGTCAATTCGCGCGGCTATTGCTCGTCGTTCAATTTCAAGGGCGCCGACCAGCAGAAGAAGGTCGGCTCGCTGTCGGGCGGCGAGCGCAACCGCGTACATCTCGCCAAGATGCTCAAGTCGGGCGCCAATGTGCTCTTGCTCGACGAGCCAACGAACGATCTCGACGTCGACACGCTACGCGCGCTCGAGGAGGCGCTCGAGGATTTCGCCGGCTGCGCCGTCATCATCACCCACGATCGCTGGTTCCTCGACCGCATCGCCACGCACATTCTGGCCTTTGAGGGTGATAGCCACGTCGAGTGGTTCGAGGGCAATTTCCAAGACTACGAGCAAGACAAGATGCGCCGGCTCGGAACCGACTCCACCATCCCCCATCGCATCAAATACAAGAAGTTCTCGCGCTGATGGTCGAAGATTGGAACGCGCGCCAATACCTCAAATTCGAGGACGAGCGCACGCGTCCGCCGCGCGATTTGCTGGCGCAGGTGCCGCTTGAGTCTCCGCGCCGCGTGATCGATCTCGGCTGCGGACCCGGCAATTCCACCGCGCTTCTGCTGGAGCGCTATCCGCAGGCGCGGGTGATCGGGTTGGACTCCTCGCCCGACATGCTCCGCCAGGCGCGCGAACGGCTTCCCAATTGCGAGTTCGCTCAGGCCGATCTCGCCGATTGGAGCCCGCAGGAGCGCACCGACCTGTTGTTCGCAAACGCGGTCTTTCAATGGGTTCCCAACCATCCCGCGGTGTTGCGGCGTCTGCTCGCAGCGCTGCCCGCGGGCGGCGTCTTGGCCGTGCAGATGCCCGACAACACCGAGGAGCCGGCGCTGGCCCTAATGCGCGAGGTGGCGACACAGGGGCCATGGGCCGCGCAGCTCGCGCTGGCCGCGGCCGCGCGCGATGATCTGCCAACACCGGCGGCGTATTACGATTTGCTCGGCCCACTTTGTGCGCATCTCGACGTCTGGCACACGGTCTACAACCACGTGATGGCGGGCCCCGAGGCCATAGTCGAATGGTTCAAAGGCTCGGGGTTGCGGCCATTTCTCTCCCCGCTCGACGATGACATGCGCCGCGACTTCATCGCCGACTACACCGCGCGGATTGCGCGGGCCTATCCGCGACGGCACGACGGTCGCGTGCTGTTGCGGTTTCCGCGCCTGTTCATCGTGGCAACACGCTAGGTTGCAGGACATTCAGGCCTTCACCCGCACCTTGGTCGCGATCGGGCCGGTGTCGCCCACGTCCTCGTTATAATAGACATCCTCCCCAGCCTTGAGGTCGTCGAAGTCGCCCGACAGCAGCGAGTTGCGGTGGAAGTAGAGCAAGCCTCCCTCTTTAGTCACCAGGAATCCGAAATCCTGCTCCGGGGTGATCTCGGCAACCTGACCCAGCGACTGGTTTTCGGTATCGTGGTCGCCGATCTTTGTTCGGCCGTCGCGCTGCTGTTTGAGGTCGAGCAATTGCCGTTCGGCGATGCGGAACGCCTCGTTGATGGCTTTATGCAGGTCGGGGTGCCGATATTTGCGCAGCAAGTGGTCGGGCTCGTGGCTGACCACGAGGTCGCTGCGGCCGGGAATGCCGAGTTCGATGTGGACGACCGGAGGGATGGTGCCGGTGAGGTCCTTGGCGCGCTGATCGATCCGCACCCGGCACGAAACCAGCCGGCCGTAAAGCCGTTCGAGCTCGGCGACCCGAGCGCGGATTTCCTGCTCCGCCCAATGCGAACTTTCGATATTATGAAAGGCGATTTCCAGCGGCACCTGCAGCATCGGCGGCTCCATATCTTGGGCGTTTTTTGGCCCTCTTATTAACGCTTGGAGGGGTCGAGTCGTTGCAGCGGATCGGCCTCGGAGTTTTCGCGGCACATCGAAAGGGCGAGCAGGCAATGGGTCGAGTTGGCAATTATACAGCGGTACTCGTGGGTTCCTGGCTTGCGGCAGCGGCTGTCATGTCTGCGCAGGCAGCCGACCCTGCATTTCACAGGTGGCTGGAGGAGGTCTGGCCGCAGGCGCAAGCGCTCGGTGTCTCGCGCACGACCTTCGACGCGGCGACGCGCGGGCTCGAGCCCGATCTGACGCTGCCCGATCTCGATCTTCCGGGCCGGGAGGGCGCGCCGCCGCGCGGGCAGGCTGAATTCGTGCAGACGCCGGCCGACTACATCAAGGAGGCGAACATCGCGCACCTTGCCGAGCAAGGCAAAAAGCTCGCCGCCGAGCACAGCCGCACGCTCGCCGCAATCGAGCAGCAATTCGGCGTGCCGGGAAATGTCCTGCTCGCGATCTGGGGTCGCGAGACGGCATTCGGCGGCTACAGGCTGCCGAAGAATGCCGTCACCGTGCTTGCCACACAGGGTTATTACGGACGGCGGAAGGATCTCTTTCGGCAGGAGTTCCTCTACGCGCTGAAGATGCTGGAGGAGGGCCACGTCAAGCTCGCGGATATGCGCAGCTCCTGGGGCGGCGCCATGGGTCTCACCCAGTTCCTTCCCTCCGAATTCTACAAATACGCCGTCGATTTCGACGGCGACGGCAAGAAGGACATCTGGAGATCGGTGCCCGATGCGCTCGCCTCCGCCGCGCAGCAGCTCGTCGGCAAGGGCTGGCAGCGCGGTACGCGCTGGGCCTATGAGGTGCGCGCGCCGCAGGGCGTGGACTGCACCATCGGCGTCCCCGAGGTCACGCGTCCGCTCGGCGATTGGCTCAAACAGGGATTTGCGCTCGCCTATGGCCGCAAACCGACCGCGGCGGAACTCAACGAGCCAGCGTCGCTGCTCCTGCCTGAAGGCACCTATGGGCCGGCGTTCCTCACGCTCAAGAACTATTACGTCATCAAGGAATACAACTTTTCCGATCTCTACGTGCTGTTCGTCGGCCATTTGAGCGAGCGCATCTCCGATCCGCGTCGGTTCGAGACGCCGTGGAGCAAGAACACGCAGCTGCGCACCGCCCAGGTCGAGACGATGCAGCGTACCCTCACCAAGCTCGGCCTCTACAAGGACAAGATCGACGGCAAGGCCGGCATGCTCACGCGCGCGGCGCTCGGCGCCTACCAGAAGGCGAACCGGCTCAAGGTCGATTGCTGGCCGACCGCGGCGGTGCTCGACGACATGCAGAAGAGAGCGGCGAAAAACTAAAAGCTCGAAGAGGAGCACGCGGCAAACGAAAACCCGGCGGGTGCTGAACCCGCCGGGTTTTGATCTTGAAGCGTCGGATCGTGCGACGCGGCTTATTGGCAGACCGCCACGGGGCGACCGCGCCAGCCGACCACGTTGCCGTACATGTCGTAGACGGGCATGCGCGTCCAATAGCATCCCGGTCCGGGCAGCGGCGCCGCATAGGCGGGATAGACCACGTAGCCCGGTCCCGGCGCGGCGACGTAGGCCGGCTGCGAATTCGCAATCGCGTTGCCGACGATGGCGCCTGCGACGAAGCCGCCGAGCACGCCGGCGCCGACCGCGCATCCGAAGCAGCGGGCGTCCGCTGGCGTCGGCGCGGCGGCGATTGCAGTTGCCACGGTCGCGGCCGCAGCTAAGGCAACAAGTGTCTTCTTCATCAGCGTCTCCTTAAGCGTCGGCGGGTGCCGAGCGTTGAGCGCCGGCGAGTGCCGAGCGCAGTTCCAGCGTTGCGATGTGAATAGCCCCGACTGAGCCATAACCCCGATTCAGCGAGCGTAAGATCATCCGGTTAATTTGTCGGAATTTGGTCAGTCCTGGGACGGCTCGACAGCCGTTTGGAGCGCAAAAAAGGCGGCGCTCGCAGAGCAAGCGCCGCCGTCAGCCTATCGGTCCAAATAGGGCCGCAGCCGCTCAACACACGCGATAGCGGTAGCCGTACCGCCAGCGCAAGCAGCTGTAATACGGCCGCGGCGCAGAGGCGTAGCCGTAATAGGCCGGGGCGTAGCCGTAGCTGTAGGCGGGATAATAGCCGTAACCGTACGACGGATAGTACGAGTACGCCGGGTAATATCCGCCGTAATACCCGCCGTAATAGTAGGGCCTTGCAAGCGCGCCGCCGACGATGGCCCCGACGGCGAAGGCGCCGAGGGCCGGGCCCCACCAGCCCCAGCGGGCGTCTGCCGTGCTCGGGGTGGCTACCGTCGCGACAGCGATCGTTGCCGCCGCGGCAACAGCGGTCAGGGTTTTTCTCATGGCGTCACCTCAGTGTGGAGTCGAAGGGTAACGGTCAACGTGACCCTTGATGGGAATGTTCCATGCCCAGGCTGAACGCGGGCTGAACGGCTCCTTACACCTGCCTGAATGCTGCCATGATCGATTCCGTGCGAAGCGTCTTGCTGCACTGCCGCATGTTGCAGCGCCGCCGTCATTTTCAATGTTGGCCCGGCGGATTTCGCTCGCGCCGCATCCGCGTTACGGTGCTTGATTGCAGAGGAGACGAGTGATGCTCACCCGACGGGATGTCGTGGCGAGCGCGGGCCTTGCTTTTATCGCCGGCGCACGTCGCGTGCGGGCGCAGGACGGCTATTCCGACCGGCCGATCCGCGTCCTCGTCGGCTATCCCGCCGGCGGCGGAGTGGACATCGTGGCGCGGCTCTTCGCCGAGCCCATGAAGGCGGCGCTCGGGCAATCCGTCATCGTCGAGAACCGTGCCGGCGCGAGCGGAATGATCGCCGCCGCAGCCGTCGCGAAGTCGCCGCCCGACGGTCTCACGCTGCTGATGGCGGCCTCGGGCGAGGTTGCGATCAACCAACATCTCTACAAAGACAAGATGAGTTACGATCCGCCGCGCGAGCTTGTCGCCGTCGCGCTCATCGGCATCGTGCCATGCGTGGTGGTGGTCGCAACCGCCTCGCCGGTACGCACCGCCGCCGAGTTGATCGCCTATGCGCGGGCCAATCGCGGTAGGCTCTCCTTCTCCTCGTCCGGCATCGGCAACCCGCAACAGCTCGCCGGCGAGTTGATGAACAGCATGGCCGGCACCGATGTGCTGCACGTGCCGTATCGCGGCGCGGCACCGGCCGTTACCGACGTCGCCACCGGTGCCGTCACCATGAGCTTTTCCAGTCTCGCCGCCGCGCTGCCGCTGATCCAGGACGGCCGGTTGCGCGCCGTCGCCGTTACCTCGCGCGAGCGCATGCCGCAGCTGCCCGATGCGGCTCCGCTCGCGGAAGCGGCGGCCGAGCTCACCGGCTACGAGCTGCTCAATTGGTTCGGACTGTTCGCGCCCGCCGCCACGCCGGAGCCGATCGTCGCGCGCCTCAATGAGATCGTGGCGACGGGCCTGCGCGACAAGGCGATCTCCGAGAAGCTGGAGGTGCAGGGCATCGTGCCGCGCATCATGACGCCGGCGCAGTACCGCGCGTTCGTTGCAGCGGAGACCGAGAAATTCGGCAAGATCGTTGCGCAGGCCAACATCAAAGTGGAGAATTGATTCAAAGAGCCGACGGGGAGGAAAGATTGCCCAACATCGAGCGGCGGACGTTTATCAAACGCGCAGCGGCAGGGGGCATCGCGCTGCTCGGCGGTATCGCCCAGGCGCCGCATGGTCCGAACCCGGCACGCGCGCAAGGAACGTCCGAAGCCGCGTGGCCCAATCGGCCGGTGCGCTTCATCGTGCCGCTTGCGCCCGGAGGCGGACTGGACTTCGTCGCCCGTGTCGTCGGCGAACCGGTGTCGCGCGCGATCGGCCAGCAGGTCGTCATCGAGAACCGGACGGGCGCGGGCGGAACCATCGGCATCGAGACCGCGATCAAGAGCCCGCCCGACGGCTATTCGGTGCTCGTCACCAACGACAATGTGGCGAGCGCTCCGCATATCTTGAAGTTGGGCGTCGATTACTTGAAAGAGCTGGTGCCGGTCATACAACTGGCGCGCCAGCCGCTGGCGCTGGCCGTTCATCCCACGCTCGGGGTGAGCTCGGTTGCAGAATTGATCGCGACGGCGAAGCGGCAGCCGGGACTGGGCTGTGCGACCTCGGGCGCGGGGTCGAACCAGCACGTGCTGCTGGAATGGTTCGCGCAGATGGCGGGCATCAAGCTCGACCACGTTCCCTATCGCGGCGCCGGCCAGGCGATCAACGACCTGATCGCCGGCCACGTCCGCGTCGCCTTTCTCGGGCCGACGGCGCTCATCCCGCATTACAAATCGGGAAACTTGCGCCTGTTGGCGCAATCCTCCGAAACGCGCTCGCCGAACCTGCCCGAAGTGCCGACGCTGCAGGAAGCGGGCTTCAAGGGCCTCGTGCTCGAGACGTGGTACGCTGCCTTCGTGCCCCTGGGAACGCCGCCGTCGGCTATCGCGCGTCTCAACGCCGAGATGGACAGGGCGCTCGCGGATCCTGCGACCGCCAAGAGCCTCCTGCAAACGGCAACCGAGCCGGTCGGCGGCGGCGCGGAGCAACTCGCGCGCGTCGCGCGGGCGGATTCCGAGAAATACGCGCGGCTCGCGCGAGAGCTCAATATCAAGGCGAACTAGATCAGCCGACATGCTGGAATGTCGACCGCGATCGCCGAAGCGTAGCGGGCGTCACGGCTCGAAGATCGCCTTGAACAGCGCCGCAAGGCGAAATCCCGCCTTGGCGAGCTGGATGCGCGCCTGCGCCTTGGCCCAGTCCTCATACGCCGGATCGGGCGTGGCCTCCCAGGTGCACCCGCCGGTGAAGGAGAAGGGCGAGGGCTTCGAGCCCTTGCGGATCGTCAGGCGCTGGTGCGCCTCGATCGCGAGCGGCATGATCTCGCTCGCCCATTGTGCCGCCCACGTATCCGGTGAGCCGGTAGTTTCCCAGCCGGCCGGTGGCGCGGCGGCGAGCAGTTTGGCGAAGTCCTGCTCCGAGTGGGCGCTACCGGCGGCCTGCATCGCGCGAACGACGGCGGTGCTGTCCCAATAAAGATGCAGGTTCGCGGCCGGCGGGACCGCGGGAGGCGGCGCGACCAGGAAGATCAGGTTGCCGCCCATCGTCATTGCAAAGGTATCGCCTATCCCGAACGTCGGCGGCGTGCCGCCGACGTTCGGATCGACGCTCGTCTGGCAAGCCTTGTCGAAGTATTTCGCCCCCACGTGCAGCGGCTGATGGATGTCGCCGACGAGGTGTGCGAGCAGCCAGACCGCTTCGGTGTCGGTGAGGTTGACGTCGGGTTTGGCGGGCGGGGTTTTGCCGCGCAGTTGCGCGACCGCATATCCGATCATCTGCACGACGTCGATGTCTTCCGTACCGGCAGTGTTGGGGACGTAGCTTGGTTGCTGCAGCGGCACATCGGCGAAGTGGAATTTGTCATGGTGCGGATTGCGTTCTGCATACGCTTTCTCTTCGTCGGAGGGCCGGCGACCGCAAAACGGTACGTTGTTTTTTTTCGCGCAATCCGGGAACACCGCGACCGCGCTCAGACTTCGCTTCTCCACGGTGCCGCCGTCGTTCTTCTCCAGCAGTTCGCTCACGCGCTGCTGCGTCGCCGGGTAATGCTGCTGCAGAACCAGGTCGGCGACGGCGCCGACGATGCGATGTCCCGGAAAGTCCCATGCCGCAGCCGGCACCGGCAGTGCGCTTGCCGCCCAGACGGCGAGCCATGCCGCTCGAATTCTGCCTCGCATGTTCGCATTCCTTTTCAGGTCGTCAGCTCTACGCGGGTCAACGTCGTGCAGCATATGGGCTCAGAAAAATCGGTTTGCCGGCCGCGGCAGACCGAGATTTTCGCGTAGCGTCTTGCCTTCGTATTCCCGCCGGAACAGACCGCGCCGCTGCAATTCCGGCACCACGCGCTCGACGAAATCGTCGAGCCCGCCGGGCAGGTAGGAAAACATCACGGTGAAACCGTCGGAGCCTTCGGTGGCGAGCCATTCTTCCATCTCATCGGCAATGGTCTCGGGTGTGCCGACCATGGCGAGTCCGGAATAGCCGCCAAGGCGCTGGGCGAGCTGCCGCACGGTGAGCTTCTCGCGCTGCGCCAGCTCGATGGCCCGTTGCCGGCCGCTCTTGCTGGCATTGCTTTCGGGGATTTCGGGCAATGGCCCATCGGGATCGAAGCGCGAGGCATCGTGACCGAGCGCGATGGACAGCGAGGCGATGGCGTTGTCGTAGTGAACGAGGCTGTCGAGCCGCGCCCGCTTGGCGCGCGCCTCCTCCACCGTGTCGCCGACCACGACGAAGCAGGCCGGCAGAATTTTCATGTGATCACGGCAACGCCCGGCCTTCTCGGCGCGGGCTTTGACGTCGGCGTAGAACTCGCGCCCGGCAGCGAGATTCGCTTGTGCCGTGAACACGGCTTCCGCCGTTTCCGCCGCGAGTTGGCGGCCGGCCTCGGACGCCCCGGCCTGGACGATAACCGGCCAACCTTGGATCGGGCGGGCGATGTTGAGCGGGCCGCGCACGGAGAGGTACTTGCCCTTGTGATTGAGCACATGCAGCTTGTCGGGATCGAAATAAAGTCCGCGATCGGCATCGCGGATGAAGGCGTCGTCCGCCCAGCTATCCCAAAGGCCAGTCACCACGTCGTAGAACTCGCGCGCTCGGGTGTAGCGCTCGCCATGCTCCATGTGATCGTCGAGCCCGAAATTGAGCGCCGCATCCGGGTTGGAGGTGGTCACGATGTTCCAGCCGGCGCGGCCGCCGCTGATATGATCGAGCGAAGCAAACCGCCGCGCCACATGATAAGGCGCGTCGAAGGTGGTCGACCCGGTCGCGACGAGGCCGAGATGCTCGGTCACGCCGGCCAACGCCGAGAGCAGCGTGAACGGCTCGAACGACGTCACCGTGTGACTGCGCTTGAGCGCGTCGAGCGGCATATTGAGGACGGCCAGATGATCGGCCATGAAGAAGGCGTCGAATTTGCCGCGTTCCAGCGTCTGCGCCAAGCGCTTGAGATGCGCGAAGTTGAAATTGGCATCCGGGAAAGCGCCGGGATAGCGCCAGGCGCCGGTGTGGATGGTAGCCGGCCGCATGAAGGCGCCGAGCCTGAGTTGACGCGATGCCGCCATTGATACCCTCTTGCATGAATGATGCTCGTATATAGGCGCGCGCTTATTTTAAAGGAAACAGCCGCAATACGCGCCGGCTATTGCGCGCAGGCGCGATAGCGATCGGCTATCGTCCGCCTCTCTCCGGCGCGCGGCCCGTTCTGCTTGATGGCGGCTGACGCTCGGCGACACCAATTTGTGATCCCAGCCGGCTGGCCCCTACCGCCCGAAGGCGTCATATTTCACCGCGCCACGTCCGCAACAGCTGGGAGAGCGGTCATGCCGAGGGTCAAGCTGACACGCCTCTGCGCCGGATTGGTTGTTTGCGCTATCGGTCTTGTCGTGTTTTTCTCCTCGCCAGCCAATGCCGAGCGGGTGAACAAGAAGCAGGGCTCGTATCATCCCCACCGACTCGCGGCGAAGACCAGTGCCCAACGGGTCAAGGCAGGGGGCCCCAACGCCGTGTATTGGGGGTGCTGCACCAAGATGGGTGCCGACCCCGATCCGTTTATCCGCTCGCAGATTCTGCGCGATGCGAGCGGCTTCTTCGGTGGAATCGACTAGGCGTGTCTTCGCACGGCCATCGGCTGCGGGCGTCAGAGGTCTCGGAGTGCGCCGGGAGACCGGCAAGGAGTAGGTGGTGCAAGTCCACTACGATGAAGGAGTAGCGATCCACATCGGCCCCGAGCCGTGCGTTGGCGTCCGTAAGGACGCCGACGAACCGTCGGTAGGGGAGGGCATAGGCCAGCCATTGAGCCGCGAAAGCCAATCCCCGGGTGCCGACGCTGTTTCGAGCGCGGAAGGCAACACGTTTCGGACGCACCATCGCAAGGTCCGAACGGCCCGGCGTGGTCGAAGAAC
>WNGL01001775.1_pt1 | contig 26361 bp, 18 predicted proteins | sample 5400591 | NCBI WGS metagenome assembly WNGL01 (sample SAMN13153377, study PRJNA577476) | soil metagenome | isolation source: 80 cm soil or saprolite under Garry oak tree replicate 1 | place: USA:California | collected 2016-06-15 | reverse complement strand
GGTTTGATAAGTTCATCCCGGTGACCATGGCGGAGGGGTCACACCCGTTCCCATTCCGAACACGGCCGTTAAGCCCTCCAGCGCCGATGGTACTGTCAGGGTAGCCTGGTGGGAGAGTAGGACGTTGCCGGGATTTTTCTTTGCGATCAGCCTCGGTCGGCAACGGCCGAGGCTTTTGTTTTTTGGAGGAGTGCGGAGCTGTTCGCGGAAGTGCAGTTCCCTCCCCCTTACCTGGGGCGATACATCGGAATGCGTCGGAGTTGGCCCTGGCAAGACCGGTAGTGCTTCATTCCGATGTATCGGGAGGGATAGGGTGGGGGGTCGATGAACGATGGGCCCTATCGAATCGGTGCTAGACTCACCGCACACGCTTTAGGAGAAGCTCATGTCTGGACATTCCAAGTGGGCGTCCATCAAGCACAAGAAGGGCGCGCTCGACGCCAAGCGGGGCAAGATCTTCACCAAGATCATCCGCGAGATGTCGATCGCCGCCCGTCTGGCCGGGGGCGATCCCAGCTCGAACCCGCGCCTGCGCACCGCGATCGAAAAGGCCAAGTCCGTGAACATGCCCGCCGACAACATCAAGCGGGCGATCCAGAAGGGAACCGGCGAGCTGGAGGGCATGGCCTACGAGGACATCACCCTCGAGGGCTACGGCCCCGGCGGGGTGGCCATCCTGGTGGAGGGCACCTCCGACAACCGGAACCGCACGGTCTCCGAGATCCGCCACATCTTCGCGAAGAACGGGGGCAACCTCGGGGGCGCGGGCAGCGTCTCCTACATGTTCAAGCCCAAGGGCTACATCGCGATCCCCGCCTCCCGGACCACCGAGGACAAGCTCATGGAGATCGCGCTCGACGCGGGGGCCGACGACATCCAGGCCTCGGCCGATCATTTCGCGGTCTACACGACCCAGCACGCCTTCGAGGGCGTCCTGGCCGCGATCAAGAAGGCCGGGATCGAGCCCGACGAAGCCGAGGTGGGCAAATACGCCGACACCAGCGTCAACCTCGAAGGGCCCAAGGCCCAGCAGATGCTCAAGCTCATGGAAGCCCTCGAGGACCACGAGGACATCCAGAACGTCTGGGCCAACTTCGAGATGTCGGACAAGGAGATGGAGGAGGCGGCCGCCGCGAGCTAGGCGGGCGCCCGCCGCCGCCCCCGACCCGCATGGTCATCCTCGGCGTCGACCCCGGCTCGCTGCGCACCGGCTACGGGGCCATCGACACCGACGGGCGCCGCCATCGCCTGATCGAGAAGGGCTTCATCGCCCCGCCCCCCCGGGGTTCCCTGCCGGAGCGCCTCCGGCTCATCCACGCGGGGGTCGGCGAGCTGATCGCCCGGCTGCGGCCCGAGGTCCTGGCGGTGGAGGACGTCTTCCACGCCGCCAATACCCGCACCGCCCTCGTCCTCGGCCACGTGCGGGGGGTGGTCCTGCTGGCCGGGGCGGAGGCCGGCCTGCCCGTGCACGAGTTCGCCCCCGCGACCGTGAAGCAGCAGATCACCGGCTTCGGCCGCGCCGAGAAGGGACAGGTCGCGTTCATGGTGGCGCGGATGCTGGGGCTGCCGGGGAAGGGCGAGGCGGGAGACGCCAGCGACGCCCTGGCCGTGGCCCTCTGCCACGCGCACCTCGTGATCACGAGCGGGATCCCCTCGTGATCGCCCACCTCCGGGGCCGCATCCTCCGCAAGGGGCCGCAGGAGGTCGTGGTGGACGTGGGCGGGGTGGGCTACCGGGTGGCCATCCCGGTCTCGACCTTCTACCGCCTCGGAGACGACGGGGCCGAGGTCAGCCTCCTCACCCACACCCACGTGCGGGACGACACCCTCGCCCTCTTCGGCTTCCTGAGCGCGGGCGAGCAGGCTCTCTTCGAGAAGCTGATCTCGGTGGCGGGGGTCGGCCCCAAGCTGGCCATCAACATCCTGTCCGGGATCGAGGCCCCGGACCTGGTGGCTGCGCTCACCGCCGCCGACCTCGCCCGGCTCACCCGCATCCCCGGGGTGGGGAAGAAGACCGCCGAGCGCCTCGTGCTGGAGCTGAAGGACCAGATGCCCGCCCTCCTGCCCGCAGGGGAGGCGCCGGCCACCTCTCACGCGGCCAGCCCCCGCGAAGACCTCGTGTCCGCCCTCGTCCACCTGGGGTACTCGCGGCCGGAGGCGGAGCGGGGGGTGGAGCGGGCGCTCAAGGAAGACGGGAGCGGCCGCTTCGAGGATCTCCTGCGCCGGACCCTGCGGACCCTCTCGGGGCGGTAAGCTCTAGGGCATGAGACCCGCAGGCGGCGTGTGATGGCTGACCCCCGCCTCGTCTCCGGCCGAGCCACCGACGAGGACGCCCGCTTCGACCTCTCGCTCCGTCCGAAGACCCTGGACGACTACGTGGGCCAGCCGCAGGTGGTGGCCAACCTGCGCGTCGCCATCGAGGCCGCGAAGAGCCGCGGGGAGGCGCTGGACCACGTCCTGCTCTTCGGGCCGCCGGGGGTGGGCAAGACCAGCCTGGCCCACGTCATCGCGGCCGAGCTGGGCACGCCCATCAAGGCCACCGCCGGCCCCATCATCGAGCGGGCGGGGGACCTGGCGGCCCTCCTCACCGCCCTCGAGCACCGCGAGGTGCTCTTCCTGGACGAGATCCATCGCCTCGACGCCAAGGTCGAGGAGATCCTGTACCCCGCCCTCGAGGACTACAGCCTGGACGTCATGATCGGCAGCGGACCGGGCGCGCGCTCGATGAAGATCCCCCTCAAGCCCTTCACCCTCGTGGGGGCCACCACGCGGGCGGGGCTGCTCACCGCGCCCCTGCGGGGCCGATTCGGCATCGTGCATCGCCTCGACTTCTATGCCGAGTCCGACCTCCACTTCATCGTCACCCGATCGGCCCGCATCCTCGGGGTCCCCCTCGAGCCCGACGGGGCGCAGGAGCTCGCCCGGCGCAGCCGCGGCACCCCCCGGGTGGCCAACCGCCTGCTCCGCCGCGTCCGCGACTTCGCCCAGGTCCGGGCGGGGGGAGTCATCACGGCCGAGGTAGCGCGCGACGCCCTGGCTCTCCTGGAGGTCGACGCCCACGGCTTCGACGAGGTGGACCGGAAGCTCCTGGCCACCATCATCGACAAGTTCGGGGGCGGGCCGGTGGGAGTGGGGGCGATCGCGGCCGCGATCAGCGAGGAGCCCGACGCGATCGAGGACATGTACGAGCCGTACCTGCTCCAGCTCGGCTTCCTCGACCGGACGCCGCGCGGCCGGGTGGCCACCCGCCGCGCCTACGAGCACCTCGGCCGCCTGCCCCCCGACGGGGCCCCGGGCCAGAAGAAGCTGTTTTGAGGGCGTGCGGATCTCCGACTTCGATTACGACCTGCCCCAGGACCTGATCGCCCAGCAGCCGCTTCCCGAGCGCGACGCCTCGCGCCTGCTCGTCCTCGACCGCGCGTCGGGCCGGATCACCCACCGCGGGTTTCGGGATCTGCCGAGCCTTCTCGATCCCGGCGACCTCCTGGTGGTGAACCGCAGCCGGGTCTTCCCGGCACGGCTCCTCGGCCGGCGCGCCGGCGGCGGCGCGGCGGAGGTCCTCCTGGTGCGCCGGAAGCCCGACGGGATCTGGGACGCCCTGGTCCGGCCGGGACGGCGGCTGCGGCCCGGGGCGACGGTCCAGGTGGCCGACGACCTGACGGTGCGCCTCGAGGGTGCCGAGCCCGGAAGCCCCCTGCGACGGGTCCGCCTCCTGGCGAAGGACGGCGACCCCGAGGAGGCGCTCTCGAGACGGGGCCATGTCCCCCTCCCACCCTACATCCGCCGCCCCGACCAGCCGGCCGACCGGGAGCGGTACCAGACGGTCTATGCGCGCGAGCCGGGCAGCGTGGCCGCTCCCACCGCCGGCCTGCACTTCACCCCGGCCCTCCTGGAAGCCCTCGCGGCCCGGGGTGTTGAGCGGGCCGAGGTGGTCCTCCACGTGGGACCCGGGACGTTCCGTCCGGTCGAGGTCGAGCAGGTGGAGGAGCACCGGGTGGATCCGGAGCCCTGCGCCATTCCCGCGGAGACCGCCGAGGCGTTGGCCCGCGCGCGGGCGCGGGGAGCACGGGTGGTGGCCGTGGGCACCACCGTGACCCGCACTCTCGAATCCGCGGCCCTCGTGGCCGGGGGGGTTCGCGCGGGCAGCACCGAGACCGCGCTCGTCATCGTCCCCGGTCACCGGTTTCAGGTGGTGGACGCCCTGGTCACGAACTTCCACCTGCCGCGCTCGTCGTTGCTGCTCCTGGTGGCGGCCTTCGCGGGGCGCGACCGCATCCTCGCCGCCTACGCGGAGGCGGTCCGGGAGCGCTATCGTTTCTACTCCTACGGCGACGCGATGCTGATACGGTGAGCAGGCCATTGCCTCATTTCATCTCCCGCGCGATCTCCTCGAACGCCTCCAGCATCCGCTCCACGTCGCGCTCGCCGTGCAGCGCGGAGACCGTCCACTGCTCGTCGTAGCACTGGGCCTGGGGGATCACCCCCCGGTTCAGGTTCATGTGCCAGTAGCGCCAGAAGGCGTCGAAGTCCTGTTCCAGCCACTCCCGGTAGTTGGTGGGAGGCGTCCGCCGCCAGAACACCGTCCCGTTCGTCCCCACGTTCACCGCGCACCAGGGGTGGCCGTACTTCTTGATGATGCGGTTGTGCCCCTCGGCCAGGGCGTCCCCCAGGGCGGTCGCCTTCGGGAACACGTCGGGGACGAGGATCTTCTCGAGGGCAGTGACGCAGGCGGTGGTGGCGAGGGGGTTGCTGGCGTAGGTGCCGGCGTGGAACGAGCGGTGCTGCGCGATCTCGTTCATGATCTCGCGCCGGGCCCCGAAGGCCCCGAGGGGAAGGCCGCCGCCCACCGCCTTGGCCAGGCAGACGAGGTCGGCCTTGACCCCGTAGCGCTCCTGGGCCCCGCCCCAGGCCAGCTTGGCCCCCGTCTTCACCTCGTCGAAGATCAGCAGGCTGCCGAACTCGTCGCAGAGCGCGCGTAGCTCCTGGAGGAAGCCGTCGCGCGGGGGCATCACCCCCACGTTCATCATCACCGGTTCCACGATCACGGCCGCCACCTCCTCGGGGTGACGCTCCAGGATCGCCCGGGTGGCCGCGGGGTCGTTGAAGGGTGCCACCAGCGTGTTCTGCACGGAGAGGGCCGGGATCCCCTGGCTCTGGGGGATCGGACGGGGACGCTTCGCGTGCCCCACCTTGGCCCGCGGCGGCTTCACCGAGACCAGCACCGTGTCGTGGCCGCCGTGGTAGGCCCCTTCGAACTTCACCACCTTGTCCCGGCCCGTGCAGGTGCGGGCCAGCCGGATCGCGTGCATGGTGGCCTCGGAGCCCGAGTTGGTGAAGCGCATCTGCTCGAGGCCGAAGCGCTCGCAGATCAGCTCCGCCGCCCGGAGCTCGCGGTCGTGGGGCATCCCGTAGAGCGTTCCCTGGGCGGCCGCCTTCCCGAGGGCCTCCACCATCAGCGGATGGGAGTGGCCCACCATGAGCGCCCCGAAGCACATGGAGAAGTCCACGTACTCGCGGCCGTCCACGTCCCACATGCGCGAGCCTTGAGCCCGCTGGATGTAGATGGGATACGGCTCGTAGGTGCGGAAGTTGCTGGACACTCCGAGGGGCAGCACCCGCTCGGCCCGCTGGTACATCTCGAGGCTGGCGCGGTTCTGCCGGCGATACCGCTCCAACTCTTCGGCGTGCGTCGTCATCTGGTCCTCCTGCGCGTGCAGACGGTGGGCGGGACCCCAGGCAAGGCCCCGTCAAGGTGCGGCGATCGGATCTCGAGGTACCGACCGCCTACAGGGCGGCGTCGTCGCGCGGCGCTGGCAGGTAGGGATGGGGCAGGGTGGTGCCGGCCATGGTCGAAGCCAGCATACGCTCCTGCCGCTCGTGGGCGCAAACGCGCTTTCCGGAGGCCGCCGACTTCGAGTAACCTTCCGCGCGTTCCCCAGGGGTCCCCTCCCCCTACGTGGGGAGGGACAGGGTGGGGGGTCGAGGAAAAGCGGAGCCGTGCGCGCATCAGCGGTCCCCTCCCCCTACGTGGGGAGGGACAGGGTGGGGGGTCGATGAATGAACACCTACGCGATGCTGATCGACGGTGAATGGGTCCCGGCGCGCTCGGGGAAGACCTTCGAGGTCAAGAACCCGGCCACCGACGAGGTCCTGGCCCGCGTCCCCGACGGCGCGGCGGAGGACGTGGACCGGGCGGTGGAGGCGGCCCGGCGCGCCTTCGACGAGGCCTGGCGGGACGTGACCGCCCAGGAGCGGGGGCGGATCCTGCTGCGCCTCGCGGAGGTCGTCCGGCGGGAGCTCAAGCGCCTGGCCGAGCTGGAGACCCTCAACTCCGGCAAGCCCATCGTGGAGTCCGAGTTCGACCTCAACGACGCCGCGACCTGCTTCGAGTACTACGGAGGGCTCGCCACCAAGCTCCACGGGGAGGTCCTGACCGTCCCCGACAACGCGGTCTCCCTCGCCCTCAAGGAGCCGATCGGCGTCGCGGGCCAGATCATTCCCTGGAACTACCCGCTGCTCATGGCGGCCTGGAAGCTGGCTCCCGCCCTGTGCGCGGGCTGCAGCATGGTCATCAAGCCCGCGGAGCAGACGCCCCTCACCCTGCTCGAGCTGGCCCGCTTCTTCGGCGAGGTCGGCCTGCCGAAGGGCGTGGTGAACGTGGTGACCGGGTTCGGGGAGACCGCGGGCGCTCCGCTGGTCGTCCATCCGCAGGTCGACAAGCTCGCCTTCACGGGAAGCGTCGAGGTGGGCAAGACCATCATGCGGGGGGCCGCGGACACCCTGAAGAAGGTGAGCCTGGAGCTGGGGGGGAAGTCGCCCAACATCTTCTTCGCGGACTCGGACTTCGAGGCGGCGGTGGACGGGGCGCTCTTCGGGGTCTTCATCAACCAGGGCGAGGTCTGCTCGGCGGGCAGCCGCGTCCTCGTGGAGCGGCCCATCTACAAGAAGATGCTCGACGCCATGGTGGAGAAGGCGAAGCGGATCAAGCTGGGGCCCGGCCTGGAACGGGAGACCAAGATGGGACCGGTCGTCTCCAAGGAGCACCTCCAGCGGGTCACCCGTTACCAGGAGATCGGCAAGAAGGAGGCCAAGGTCGCGTTCGGGGGGGGCCGGCCCGGGGACCCGGCGCTGCAAAGAGGCTACTTCGTGGAGCCGACGATCTTCTACGACGTGGACAACGCCGCCACCATCGCCCGGGAGGAGATCTTCGGCCCCGTGATGGCCGTCATCCCCTTCGACGGTGAAGCGGAAGCCCTCCGCATCGCCAACGACACCCGCTACGGCCTCGCGGCCGCCGTGTGGAGCCGCGACATCTTCAAGTGCTTCCGGATGGTGAAGCGCCTGCAGGCGGGAATCGTCTGGGTGAACCACATGCAGCCCACCTACGTGGAGGCGCCCTGGGGCGGCTACAAGATGAGCGGCATCGGCCGCGAGCTGGGGCCTTGGGGCGCGGAGGAGTACCTCCAGGTCAAGCAGGTCCACATCAACCTCAACGAGCAGCCGATCGGCTGGTACTGAGCCAGCACCGCGTGACCGACCGCCGCGACCGCGAGCTGGGCCTTTTTCGCCCGATCACCCGCCGGGACTTCCTGAACGGGGTGGCCCTGGGGAGCGCGGGGGCGATGCTCGCGCCCGGGGCCCTGCTGGGCTTCGAGGGCGAGGCCCGGGCCCAGCGCTACCCGCCGGGCCTGACCGGCCTCCGGGGCAGCCACGAGGGCTCGTTCGAGGCGGCCCACGCCCTCCGGGACGGTTCTTTCTGGTCGTCGGCGGGTCCGCCGGCCGACACCGGCGAGGCCTACGACCTCGTGGTGGTCGGAGCCGGGATCAGCGGCCTTGCCGCGGCCCATTTCTTCCGGGAAGCCGCCGGCCCCTCGTCGCGGGTGCTGCTCCTCGACAACCACGACGACTTCGGCGGCCACGCGCGGCGGAACGAGTTCACCCTGTACGGCCGGACCTTGATCGGCTACGGCGGCACCTTCGCCATCGACAGCGCCGGTCCCTACAGCGCGCTCGCCAAGGCCCTGGTGCGGGACCTCGGGGTGGACGTGGGGCGCTGGACGAGCGTGGTGGACCGCCGCCTCTACCCCTCGCTGGGGATGAAGCGGGGGATCTTCTTCGACCGGGAGACGTTCGGGGTGGACCGCCTCCTGCCCTCCCCCGAGCGGCCCCGTCGCGACGATGCGGCTCCCGAGCCCGGGGCCGAAGCCGGCTTCCCGGAGCCGGCCTGGCGCGCGTTCCTGGCGGAAGCGCCCCTCTCCGCCGCGGCCCGGAGGGACCTTCTGCGCGTGCAGAAGGACGGCACCGACTACCTGCCGGGGCTCTCGTCGGACGACAAGAAGGCCCGCCTCGCGCGCATGAGCTATGCGGACTTCCTCACCAAGGTAGCGGGCTGCCACCCCGACGTCCTGCCTTTCTTCCAGTCCCGTCCCCACGGCCTCTACGGCGTGGGCATCGACGCGGTCCCTGCCCAGGACGCCTGGGGCCTGGGACTGCCCGGCTTCCAGGGGATGAACCTGGACCCGCGCCCCGGGCGCGGCATGAACCTCGACGCGGTGCCCTACGGGGCGGAGGAGCCCTACTTCTTCCACTTCCCCGACGGCAACGCGACCCTCGCCCGGCTGCTCGTGCGCCGGCTCGTCCCGGCCGCCGTCCCCGGCCGCACCGCCGACGACATCGTCACCGCCCGGGCCGACTATGGCCGCCTGGACGAGGCGGGCCGTCCCGTGCGCCTGCGGCTCGAGAGCACGGCCGTGCGCGTGCGTCACCTCGGAGAGGCGGCCACCGCCCGCGAGGTCGAGGTGACCTACGCGCGCGCCTCGCGCCTCGAGACCGTGCGCGCCCGCCGGTGCGTCCTGGCCTGCTGGAGCACCGTCATCCCGTACCTCTGCCCCGACCTGCCCGCGGCCCAGCGCGAAGCGCTCGCCTACGCGGTGAAAGTGCCCCTCGTCTACACGAGCGTGCTCCTCCGGGACTGGAAGGCCTTCGTGAAGGCGGGCGTCCACGACGTCCACGCTCCCGGCAGCTACCACACGGGCGTGAACCTGAACCTCCCGGTCAGCATCGGGGATTACCGCTTCGCGCGGGGCCCCGAGGAGCCGATCGTCGTGCACCTGGCCCGCGCGCCCTGCCGCCCCGGATTGCCCGCGCGCGACCAGCACCGGGCCGGGCGGACGGAGCTCCTGACCACGTCCTTCCCGACTTTCGAGCGGAACATCCGCGACCAGCTCGCGCGCATGCTGGGCCCCTCCGGCTTCGACCCCGCCCGCGACATCGCCGCCATCACCGTGAACCGCTGGCCCCACGGATACGCCTACCAGTACAACTCGCTCTGGGACCCCTTCTGGCTGGAGAACGGGGAGACCCCTTGCGCGGTGGCGCGGCGGCCCTTCGGGCTTCTCGCCATCGCCAACTCCGACGCCGCGGCCTACGCCTATACGGACGCCGCCATCGACCAGGCCTTCCGCGCCGTTCAGGAGATCCTGCCCCGCCGGGGCTGACCGCGGTTGGAGCCTTCGATCCCGACGGCCGCCGCTCCCGGGGCCCCGGGTCACACCTTCGCCCGCGTCCTCGGGCGCGCCGACCTGCTCCTTTTTTCCGTCTCCGCCATCCTCACCATCGACACCCTGGCCTCCGCGGCCAGCATGGGCGTCAGCTGGTTCACCTGGTGGGCCCTCACCATGGGCCTCTTCTTCGTCCCCTACGGCCTCGTCACGGCCGAGATGGGCGCGGCCTGGCCCGGGGAGGGCGGCCTCTACGTGTGGGTGCGCGAAGCCATGGGGCCGCGCGGGGGGAGCCTCGCCGCCTGGTTCTACTGGATCAACAACGCCTACTGGATTCCCTCCGTCTACATGGTCTTCGCGGGCACCTTCCACACGATCTTCCTGAAGGACCACGTGGGCGCTGCCTTCCGCGAGGGGGCGGGCGCGACCTGGCTCCAGGCCGGCATCGCGATCGCCCTCACCTGGATCACGGTCGGGATCGGCATCGTCCGCCTCGAGGTCTCGAAGTGGGTCCCGAACCTGGGCGCCGTCGTCAAGATCGGGCTCTTCCTGGCCCTGGGCGCCCTCGGGATCTCGTCGCTCCTCTCGGGCCACCCTCCCGCCAACGACTTCTCCCTCGGGCGCTTCCTTCCCCGCTGGAGCGACTCCCTCGCGTATCTTCCCGTGCTGCTCTACAACGCCCTCGGCTTCGAGCTGATGAGCTCCGCGGGCGACGAGATGAAGGACCCCCAGCGCGACGTGCCCCGGGTGATCCTGCTCTCGGGCCTGGCGATCGCGGCCGTCTATACGCTCGGCGTGCTGGGCATCCTCCTCGCGGTTCCCCTGCCCGAGCTCAGCCTCGTGACCGGCACCTGGGACGCCCTCTTGGTCCTGGGACGCCAGTGGGGCTCGGCGGCGGGGGTCCTCGTGCTGCTTCTCGGGGTCGGCTTCCTCTACGCCTGCGTCGCCAACATCGTCACCTGGAGCCTGGGCGTGAACCGGGTGGCCGCCGCCGCCGCGGCCGAGGGCGCGGCGCCGGCCGTGCTCGGCCGCCTCCACCCACGGTTCGACACGCCCTGGGCCGCCTTCGTGATCATGGGCGTCATCGCCACGGCCCTTCTCGTCGGCAACGCCGCCCTCTCCTCACGGGCCGACAACGTCTTCTGGATGGTCTTCAAGCTCTCCGGGGTCTGCTTCCTGGTCTCCTACCTCCTGATCTTTCCCGCCTTCGTGCTCCTCCGCCGCCGGCGGCCGGAGCGGCCGCGTCCCTACCGCATGCCGGGAGGGTTCCCGGCGGCCTGGATGGCCTCCGTCTTCTGCACCGCCTTCGTGGCGATGGCGATCCTGCTCTTCTTCCGACCCGCTCCCACCGCGGAGGATCCCGCGGCCGCCCTCAAGGAGACCTGGCTCCTCCTGGCGGAAACGCTCCTCACCCTGGCGGTGGGCCTCGCGTTCCTTCCCCGGGTTCGGCGGGACGGAGCCCGGCCTCAGGGGAGATCGCGGTAGACCACGCGTCCGCCCATGACCGTGAGGACGACCCGCGCCCGGAGGATCGCCTCCGGAGGCCCCTGGAAAAGGTCCTCGGAGAGCACGGCGAGGTCGGCGAGCTTGCCGGGAGCGAGCGAGCCCTTGAGCCCCTCCTCGAACGAGGCATGGGCGGCGTCGATCGTGTAGTGCCGGAGCGCGTTCTCGAGGCTCACCGCCTGCTCGGGCAGCCAGCCTCCCCGCGGCCGGCCTTCGCGCGTCTTGCGGGTCACCGCGCAATAGAGGCCGCGGCGCACGTCGGAGGTGACGACCGGCCAGTCGCTCCCGAAGACCAGGCGCGCCCCCGCGCGCTCCAGGTTGCCCCAGGAGAAGCCCCGGCTCGCCCGGTCGGGGCCGGCGTTCGGCACCCAGACCGTCTCGCTGTTCTGGTCGGGGTTGGCGTGGAGGGGTTGCATGGAGGCGATCACGCCCAGGGCCCGGAAACGCGGGTAGTCCGCGGGCGAGATCGTCTCGATGTGCTCGACGCGTCCCCGCCGGTCCGCCCGGCCGTTCGCGCGGAGCGCCGCTTCGTGGGCGTCGAGAGCCATTCGTACGCCTCGGTCGCCGATCGCGTGGAGCCAGACCTGCAGGCCGGCCTTGTCGACGGCCACCACCGCGGCCGTCAGGGCCTCCGGGCTCCAGTTCGGCAGCCCGGTGCTCCCGTCGGGGTAGGGCTCGAGCATGGCCGCGGTCCTGGCCTCGACCACCCCGTCCACGAAGCCCTTGACCGCGCCGAAGCGGAGCAGGGGGTCGTCGTGTCGAGCGCCCCACAGCAGGGCGGCCCTGAGCGGCGCCTCGACCTCGCCCGGGGCCATCCGCACGGAGACGCGCAGCCGCACGGTCAGGCGCCCCTCGGCCCGCGCCCGCTCGAGCAGGGGCACGTCGGCGTCCAGCTCGGCGGGGGCAAAGCCGGCGTCCTGGACGGACGTGATGCCCTGCGAGCCGAGCAGGCTCAGGGCGCGCAGGAGCAGCGCGTAGCGCGCTTCGCCGGTGGGGACCGGAATCTTCGACTCGACGAGCGTGGTGGCCTCTTCCTTGAGAACGCCCGTCGGCTCGCCGGTCTTCGGGTCCCGGACGATGACGCCGTTCGCGGGATCCCTGGTGTCGCGGGTGATGCCGGCCAGGGCCAGGGCCTTCGAGTTCGCCCAGCCGGTATGGCCGTCGTAGCACTCCATGTAGGCGGGCCGGTCGGGGACGACCACGTCGAGCTGCTCCCGGCTCGGCAGCCCGCCCGGAAAGGAGCCGTAGAGCCAGCCCCGGCCGAGGACCCACGGATTCTTCGCGTTCCGGGCCGCGAAGGCTCGGATCCGGGCCTGGACCGCCGCGAGGGAATCGTCCTCGATGAGGTCCACCCGCTCCAGGGAGAGGGCCCCGCTCATGAGATGGATGTGGGCGTCGTTGAAGCCCGGCACCACGAGACGCCCTCTCAGGTCCGTCACTTCGGTGCGTGGGCCGCGGAAAGCCTCTGCCCCCGCCGCCGTACTCACGTACACGATCCGCTCGCCCCGGACCGCCACCGCGTCCGCCCAGGGCGCGCTCGCTTCGGCGGTCCAGACGCGGCCGCGGGTCAGAAGGAGATCGGCTGGGGGCTCGGCGGAGCCGGCCGGCAGAGCGATCCTCGCCAGGAGCAGGGAAGCAAGCGCCACGATTCGCCCAGGAATTCTCGATCCTGTCATCGACCCCCCACCCTATCGTTCATCGACCCCCCCTCCTATCCTCCCCCACGTAGGGGGGAGGGAACGCTGATCCACGTTGGGCTCCGCATTTCATCCCTTCATCCCCATCCCATCGGTCGCCTTGACACGGGTGCCTTGGCCCGCCAAGATTCGACACGTTCCTGCAGATTTGCCCATCCAGGCGCTTGGAGACCGAGAGATGACTCGAGTCCTGACCGGATCGTTCCGCCATCTGCTGCCCGCCATCCTTCTCCTGGCCGCCGTGCCCGGGTTCGCCCAGCGCACGACCAGCCAGATCATCGGAACCGCCAGCGACCCCTCCGGCGCCGCCCTGCCCGGGGTGACGGTGACCCTTCGCGGCCCGACCATCGTGGGTGAGCAGACCTCGACCACCAACGAGCGCGGGCTTTACCGTTTCGCGGCCCTGCCCCCGGGGACCTACACCCTCACCTTTTCGATGTCCGGCTTCGCGACCCTCCACCGGGAGGGCCTGCGCACCCTGTTGGGCCAGACGACCGAGGAGAACGTTAGCCTGAGGCTCTCCCAGATGGCGGAGGAGGTCACGGTGACCGGCGAGGCCGAGGTGCTGAACACCTCCACGAACCAGGTGAGCACGAACTACAACCAGGAGTGGGTCAAGAACGCGCCCATCCCCCGCTACACGTTCTTCGACCTCATCAACGCCGCCCCCGGAGTGGCCCAGACCTCGTCCGACAACGGCCAGCGCCAGACCTCTTTCGGGTCGTCGACCAACGAGAACTCGTACCAGATGGACGGCACCGACTTCACCGCCCCCATCAGCGGCGCCGCCTGGCCCTACCCCAACACCGACGCCATCGAGGAGATCGAGGTGCTCTCCCTGGGGGCTCCCGCGGAGTACGGCAACGTCCAGGGGGCGGTCTTCAACGTGGTCACCAAGCAGGGCAGCAACACCCTCCACGGGGACCTCAACTACTACAACCAGAACGACGCCTTCACCTCTCGCAACACCACGAAGGAGGAGGAGTGCGCGGGGGACGAGACCTGCCTGGCCAAGGGAGGCTATCCCTACCACCGCGACCAGTTCCACGACCTGACCGCGCAGCTGTCGGGCCCCCTCGTGAAGGACAAGCTCTGGTTCTTCGCGTCCTACCAGTTCCAGAAGGATCAGTTCTCCCCGGCCGGGGTCCCCTCGGAGTTCCCTTCGCACGGGAAGCAGAACCGGGTCTTCGGCAAGCTCAACTGGCAGCTCTCCAAGAACCACAAGCTGATGTTTGCGTACCACAACGACTACTACAACCTGCCGAGCCAGGGCGACGCCAACACCGCCCCCTCTGCGGTGCTCTTGAACTACGGCGACAACCCCTCGCCCAACGTGACCTACACCGGCGTGCTCTCGGACAAGACCTACATCGAGGCTCGCTACGCGGGCTTCTACGGCCACGACCTCGGGAAGCCGAACGACGGCAGCAACAAGGTCAACCGCCGCTTCAAGGACCTGGACACGGGCGAGATCACGGGCGGCATCTACTCCTGGTACGACGGCAGAAGCAACCGCACCGGGTTCAACGCGAAGGTGTCGCACTTCGCCGACAGCTTCCTGGGGGGGAGCCACGACTTCAAGTTCGGCGTGCAGTACACGAAGGGCGGCGGCGACTACACCGAGGGGTACAACGACTACATCTACACCTCGGGGGGCTTGCCCGCCTACGGCTACACCCAGCTTCCCTTCAAGCAGAACGGCCAGATGAAGGCCGTCGGTGCCTTCTTCGACGACACCTACCGGCTGGGCAGCCGGCTCACCCTGAACCTGGGCGTGCGCTACGACCACAGCACGGCCAGCCTGCCGGCCGGGCCGGTCCTCGACGCCCTCGGGAGCCCCACCGCCCAGACCATCAAGGGGATCGACGACCTCTTCACCTGGAACGTGTGGTCGCCGCGGCTGGGCTTCACCCTGAAGCTCAACAAGGACGGACGATCGGTCCTCAAGGGGCATTACGGCCGCTACTACCGCGGCATCGTGACCGGGGAGTTCGCGGCCGCCGCGCCCACCGTCGCCGCGCGCTACCACTTCGACGGCACTTACGACGCAGCGGGGAACCCCCAAAACCTCGAGCTCGTCTCCGACAACTCCAACCTCAGGGTGGACCCGAACTACCAGAATCCCTACACCGACCAGTTCATCGGCAGCCTGGAGCAGGAGCTCCACAAGGACTTCGCGCTGAAGCTGAGCTACATCCACAAGCGAGGGAAACGCTACGGCGGGTGGCGCGACACGGGCGGCGTATACGAGCAGGTCCCCTACGTCGACGACCAGGGTGCGGGCGCCACCGGCCGCACGATCGACGTCTTCCAGCTCCAGAACGACCCCAGCGAGCGCCTCTTCCTCCTCACCAACCCGAGCCCGATGTTCACCCGCTACAACGGGGGCAGCCTGGAGCTCGTGAAGCGGATGTCCCACCACTGGCAGGCCGTGGTGTCCCTGGTGGTCTCGAAATCCGAAGGCCGTCTCGGCTCGAGCACTCAGGGACTCAAGAGCAGCCAGACCTCGAGCGCCCAGACCTTCGGCCAGGACCCCAACGACTTCATCAACACCGAGGGTCGGCTGATCGGGGACCGGCCGGTGATGTTCAAGACCCAGCTCGTCTACGAGGGACCCTGGGGCCTCCTCCTGGGAGCCAACTTCGTCCACCAGACCGGGCGTCCCTGGGCGCGGCGGCTGCGGGTGGGTGACGTCACGAACCTCGCCACCACCATCCTCGCCGAGCCCATCACGGGTGACCGCCGCCTGCCCGACTGGAACATCTTCGACCTGAACGTCCAGAAGACCTTCAAGCTCGGAGGTCCCGCGTCCCTCGACGTCTTCGCCTACCTCCTCAACCTGACGAACTCCGGCATCGGCGAGGATGTGCTCGACCGCCTCGGCACGTCCGACACTTTCGGTCTGCCCACCAGCTTCATGCCGTCGCGCCGCGTGATGTTGGGCGCCCACCTCCGCTTCTGAGGACGCGCGCGGGGGTCTGACTCAAGGACGGGCGCCGAGCTCGGCGAGCCGCTGCCGCGCCGCGGGAAAGCGCGGCTGGAGGCGGATCGCGGTCTCGAAGCAGGGCCGAGCCTGGGCTCCCTGGCCCTGCCGAAGCAGGGCCAGGCCCAGGTTGTAGGCGTACTGGGCGTCGGCTTCGTCGCGCTTCACCGCCTCACGGAAGGCGGACTCGGCTTCCGCCATCCGTCCCGCCCCCCCGAGCAGCATGCCGAGCGCGTTCCAGTAGGCGGCGGGCTTGGGGTCGAGGGCGACCGCCTCTCGGGTGAGCTGGATCGCCCGCTCGAGCTCGCCGCCGTCGCGGAGCAGCTCGCCCAGCTCGACCCGGATGCGAGCGTCCCGGGGAGCGAGGACGAGGGCGTCCTCGTAGGCGCGTCGCGCCTCGTTGGGCCGGCCCAGGCGCCGGAGGAGGAGGCCCTCCGCCTCGCGTAGGCGCGCGTCGCGAGGGCTCCGGGCCGCGCCCTCCTGGAGCGCAGCCAGCGCTGCGCCGAGGTCGCCCACCGCCTCGCGGCAGTCGGCCAGGGCCCGGTAGGCTGGACCATAGGCGGGCAGGCGCCGGATGGCCTCCGAGAAGTGCCGGCCAGCCTCCGGGAACCGCTTGAGGTCGAAGAGCGCACGTCCCAGGTAGTAGTGCACCTCGAAGCCCTCGATTCCTCGCTTCAGGACCTGCTCCAGCCGGGTCGCGCTGCCCGCGGGATCGCCCTCGCGGAGGTGGACCAGGGCCTCGCGCACGAGCAGGCTCGTGACCTTGAACTCGTCGAGCTTGTCCTTGGGATCGGCCCCCCCCGCGCCGGGCGCCGGTCCCCCCGCGCCCACATAACCGAGGGCGCCCAGCTTCTCGAGGAGCTCGGGGGGAACGCCCGCGGCGCCCGGAGCGGGGCTCGGCGCCGAGCGCTCCGCCTCCAGCCGCCGGGCGAGCCCAGCATGCAGCGCCTCCGCCCGAGCGGGCTCCGTGGCCACGAGGTTTCGTCTCTCGCCGGGATCGTCCCTGAGGTCATAGAGCTCGGGACGGGGTGCCTGGATGTATTTCCACCGCCCCTCCCGCAGGGTCCGCAGGTCGCTCCAGCCGTAGTGGAGCAGCGGAGTCAGCGACTCGGCGTAGGTCGGCTCGCTCGCAGGCTCGGGCCCCCCGCGCAGGGGGCCCGCCAGGCTGCGGCCCGAGAAGCGCGCTCCCGCGGGCGGTGGAACTCCCAGCACGTCGAGCAGGGTCGGGAGGAGATCGACGCTCCGAAAGGTCGTGCGCACGCGCGTGCCGGGCGGCACCCCGGGACCCCGCGCGAGCAGGGGAACCCGCAGCGTCGCTTCGTACACGAAGTACCCGTGCACCTCCTCCCCGTGCTCGCCCAGCCCCTCGCCGTGGTCCGAAGTCACGACGAGCAGAGTGTCCTTTCTCAGGCCGAGGCGCTCGAGGGCGGCGTCGAGCCGCCCCACCAGCTCATCGGACCAGGCCACCTCGCCGTCGTAGGGCCGCCCGGCGTAGCGCGAGGCGTAGGGCTCGGGCGGCTCGTAGGGCTCGTGGGGGTCGTAGAGGTGCAGCCAGACGAAGCGACGGCCCGCGCGCGGGGCTTCGAGCCAGGCGATCGCCTCCGCCGTCGGTCCGTCGCCGCGCCTCTGGATCTGGTCCAGGAACCGGGCGTCATCCGCCTCGACCTGGAAGCGGTCCGAGTAGGTCTCGAAGCCGCGAGCGAGGCCCGACTGGCGGGAGACCACGATCGACGAGACGAAGGCGGCGGTCGCGAAGCCCGATTTCTGGAGCACCTCCGCGAGCACCGGCACCGCGGGGGCGAGAGACGGGGAGACGTTGTCGCGCACACCGTGCTCGGCGGGGTAGAGGCCGGTGAAGATCGTGACGTGCGAGGGCCGGGTCAGGGGGACGTGGACGGTCGCGTCCTCGGCCAGGGCTCCCTCCCGGGCCAGGCGGTCGAGGTTCGGCGTGGCCACGCTCGTGCTGCCGTAGCAGCCCAACCGGTCGGCGCGCAGGGTGTCGATGGTGACGAGGACGAGGTGCCGGGGGGTGGGCCTCGCCTCGGGAGAGCGGCCGCAGGCGGCTCCCAGGAGGGCCAGCACGGCGAGACGGGCCCGGGTCACCCGCCCTTCTCCATCCGCCGCGCGGCCGCGACCTCGCGGGCGGCCTCCGCCGGCCGACCCTGGCGGGTGTAGACGTCGGCCAGCACGTAGTGGCCGAGGGGGGCGACCTGAGGCTCGGGCTTCCGGACCAGACCACGGTGCGCCGCCTCCTCCGCCCCGCGCAGGTCGCCCGTGTCGAGCAGCGCCTTGGCCAGGTACAGCTCTCCCGTTCCGAACTCGGGCTGGGCCACCAGGGCCTCGCGGTAGCGGGCGATCGCCTCGCGCGCTCTGCCTTGTCGCTCCAGGAGACGCGCCAGGTTGAAGGCCGAGCGGTAGGCCTTCGCGTCGCGTCGCAGGTCCTCTTCGTAGGCGCCCACCGCGGAGGCCACCTCGCCCCGCCCCTCGTGGACCAGGGCGAGGTTGTAGCGGATGCCCGCCAGGTCGGGGCGGAGGGCCAACGCTTCCTGCAGCCGCTTCTCCGCCTCGTCCCAACGCTTCATCTCGAGGTAGCACTCGCCGAGCTTGAGGAGGAAGGAGGGACGGTCCACCTTCCGCGTGAGGCCCTCCTTCAGGGTGGTCTCCGCCCGCTCGAACTGGCGGCGGCGCATCGCGAGGTCCGCGAGCTGCCACAGGGGTTTCGTGGCCCGGGGGTCGAGCCGCTGGGCCCGCTCGAAACCCGCCTCGGCATCCTCCAGGCGGCCCATCTTCTTGTAGGCCAGGGCCAGGCTGAACAGGACCCCCTGATGCTCCGGGTCGAGGGCCAGGGCCTGGCGGTACGCCCGCACCGCCTCTGCGGGCCGGCCGGCCTTGCTCTGGAAGTTGCCGAGGAGCAGGTGGCCTTCGACGATCTCGGGGTCCTGGCGCAGCGCGTCGCGCGCCGCCGCGATCGCCTCGTCGACCCGTCCCTCGACCGAGGATTGCCCGGCCCGTTTCAGGAGGTTGTAGAGGCCGATCTTGTCCTTGGGGTCGCCGCGCGGGCGCTCCTCCAGGTTGCGCCGGCTCCCCCCTCCGCCAAGGTAGCCCAGGGCCTGCAGGCGCTCCTCCGCATCGGGATCGATCGAGCGAGGTCCCTTCGTGGCGCTCGTGCTCGTCACGCCGGCCAGGGTGTCCCGGAGCGCCCTGGTGAGGGCCTCGGCGCGCGCGGCGTCCGCCCCCGAAGCGTCGTCGATCTCGCCGGGGTCGCGCGCCAGGTCGTACAGCTCGCGCCGCGGGGCGTCGATGAGCTTGTAGCGGCCGTCCCGCAGGGCCTTGAGCTCGCTCCAGCCGTAGTGGTAGCGGGGGTACCAGCTCTCGGAGATCGCCACGAGGCCCAGGCGCTCCCCCCGGCCCAGGGGCAGGAGGCTCCGGCCCTGGACGGCCTCCGGCGCCTTCTGCCCGAGGAGGTCGAGGGCGGTGGGCATCACGTCCACGATGCGCACCTGCTCGGTGATGGTGCGGGCCGGTACCCCGGGACCGGCCACGATCATCGGAATGTGGACGGTCGCGTCGTAGACGAAGAAGCCGTGGGTCTGCTCCTGGTGCTCCCCCAGGGACTCGCCGTGGTCGCCCACCACCACCACCACGGTTTGCGCGAGCCGGCCGTCCTCGCGCAGCGCGTTGAGCAGCCGGCCCACGAGCGCGTCGCTCCACGCGATCTCGCCGTCGTAGGCGCCCACCAAAGTGGGGGGAAAGCGCGAGCGGTAGGGCTCCGGCGGGTCGTAGGGCGTGTGGGGATCGTAGAGGTGGACCCAGGCCAGGAACGGCCGCTCCCGGTCCTCGGCCAGCCACGCGAGGGCCTTCGCCACGACTTCGTCGCCGCGCCGCTGCACCGCGTCCATCCCCACCCCCTCGTAACGCGAGAGGTCGAAGTCGTCGAAGAACCGGTCGAAGCCCTGGGCGATCCCCCAGCGCGAGTCCAGGACGAACGCGCCCACGAAGCCGCCGGTGCGGTAGCCCTTCGCCCGCAGCACCTCGGCCAGGGTCGTCTGCTCCTCGCCGAGGTAGAAGCCGCCGTTGTCGCGCACGCCGTGGTGGGCGGGGAACGTCCCCGTGAGCAGGGAGCAATGCGCGGGGAGGGTGAGGGGGACGACGGTGGTGGCCTGGGTGAAGCGCAGGCCGCTTCTGGCCAGCCCGTCCAGGACCGGCGTCTGGGCACCGGCGTAGCCGTAGCAGCCCAGGTGGTCCGGGCGCAGGGTGTCGATGGAGACGAGCAGGAGGTTGGCCGGATGGGCGAGGGGCATCCATGCCCTGCACGAGAGGACGAGGCCGGCCAGGGCCGCCGCGCAGAGCGGCGGAGCGGAAAGGCGCATCTCCGGATTGTCGCACGGGCCCCGCGCCGCCTATTGACAGCGGCCACGCGGCGCAATAGCGTCGCGCGGTATGAGCGCGCTCACGCCCCGGCCCCGCGAAGGATGCCGATGGGACCTCGTGAGCCTGGGCGAAGTCATGCTGAGGCTGGACCCCGGAGACGGCCGCATCCACACCACCCGCGCCTTCCAGGTCTCTGAGGGCGGGGGGGAGTACAACGTCGCGCGCGGGCTGAAGCGCTGCTTCGGCCTCGACACCGCGATCGTGACCGCCCTCGTCGACAACCCGGTGGGCCGCCTGGTCCAGGACCTGATCTACCAGGGCGGGGTCGACGCGTCGCACCTGCGCTGGGTCAAGGACGACGGGGTGGGCCGCCGCGCCAGGAACGGCCTCAACTTCACCGAGCGCGGCTTCGGCGTGCGCGCCGCTATCGGCTGCTCGGACCGCGGCCACACCGCGGTCTCGCAGCTCAAGCCGGGGGAGATCGATTGGGAGACGATCTTCGGCAAGGAGGGAGCCCGCTGGTTCCACACCGGGGGGATCTTCGCCGCCCTCTCCGAGACCACTCCCCTCGTGGCCCGGGAGGCGATGGCCGCGGCCCGCCGCCACGGCACCATCGTCTCCTACGACCTGAACTACCGCCCCTCCCTCTGGAAGTCGATCGGGGGACAGAAGCGGGCCCAGGAGGTGAACCGGGAGCTGGCGCCCCTGGTGGACGTCATGCTCGGCAACGAGGAGGACTTCACGGCCGCCCTCGGCTTCGCGGTGGAGGGCCTCGACGAGAATCTCTCCGCCCTCGACCCCGGCGCTTTCCGGAAGATGATCGAGCAGGCGGTGAAGGCGTTCCCGAACTTCGCGGCGGTGGCCACGACGTTGCGCAACGCCAAGACCGCCACCTTCAACGACTGGGGCGCGGTCTGCTACTGCGAGGGGCGGCTCCACCAGGCGCCAAACCGGGAGAACCTGGAGATCTACGATCGTGTCGGGGGTGGCGACTCCTTCGCCTCCGGCCTCATTTACGGGTTCCTCGCCGGCAAGGGAGCCCAGTGGGCGGTGGATTGCGGAGCGGCCCACGGGGCGCTCGCCATGACCACGCCCGGCGACACGACCATGGCCACCCTGGCCGAGGTGGAGCGGGTCATGAAGGGGGGCGCCGCCCGGGTGGCGCGCTGAGCACGGCATGAGCAAGCACGAGGTCCTGGCGCAGATCCGGGAGGTGGGCCTGGTCCCCGTGATCCGGGCGGAATCGCCCGAGGTGGCGGGCCAGGCCATCGAGGCCATCCGCGCGGGCGGGGTCCCCATCCTCGAGATCACCATGACCGTCCCCGGGGCGATCCGCCTGATCGAGGAGATGGCGCGCCGCTACGGCGGGGACGCGGTGGTGGGGGCGGGGACGGTCCTCGACCCCGAGACCGCGCGGGCTTGCATCCTGGCCGGGGCGCGGTTCGTGGTCAGCCCGTCCCTGAACCTGGAGACGATCGCCTGCTGCCGGCGCTACGGGGTGGCGGTGCTGCCCGGAGCCCTCACCCCCACCGAGGTGGTGGCGGCCTGGCAGGCCGGGGCCGACATGGTGAAGGTGTTCCCGGCGGGGGCGGTGGGCGGGGCCAGCTACATCAAGGCCCTGAAGGCCCCGCTCCCCCAGGTCGACCTCGTGCCGACGGGCGGGGTCTCGCTGAAGACCGCCGCGGACTTCATCAAGGCGGGGGCCACCGCCCTCGGGGTGGGGGCCGACCTCGTGGACACCAAGGCGCTCCAGGAGGGCCGGGCGGCCGAGATTACCCGCAAGGCCCGGGAGCTGGTGGAGATCGTGAAGGCGGCGCGCGGCGAGTGCCCGCCTTGACACTCCTGCGGGCCGAGCGCACAATTTTTCGGGTCAGCGTCCATGGAACACACGCTTGTTCTGAACGCGACCTACGAGCCCCTGCGGATCGTGTCATGGCAGAAGGCCATGACCATGCTCTTCCAGGGCAAGGTCGAGGTCATCGCCGTCTATGACCGGGAGATCCGCGGCGTCACGGTGCGGGTAAGGCTGCCTTCGGTGCTGCGCCTGCTCCGTCACGTCCGGATGAAACGCCCCTTTGCCGACCTCCCCTTCTCTCGCGCCAACGTCTACACCCGCGACGACCACCGCTGCCAGTATTGCGGCCACCGCCTTCCGCCCGGGCAGCTCACCTTCGACCACGTGATCCCGGTCGCGCGGGGCGGCCACAAGGGGTGGGACAACATCGTCACCTGTTGCATCCCCTGCAACCGCCGGAAGGGCGACCTCACCCCCGACGAGGCCGGCTTCCGGCTGCTCCGCAGACCCCGCCGTCCCGAGGCCCTCCCCCACCTCACGCTGAGCCTGGGCCTCCATCGCGCCCCCGAGAGCTGGCGCGACTACCTGCTCTGGGACATCTCCCTGGATCAGGCCTGACCGTCGGCTCGCCATCCGCCCAATGAGCCTCAAGGGCGACCTCAAGACGATGGCGCTCCCCGACATCCTGCAGTGGATCGCCGTGGGCCAGAAGACGGGTACGCTGCAGGTCGAGCGCCGCTCCATCAAGAAGCGGATCATCGTGCGGGACGGGCTCATCTTCTCTTCCTGGTCCAACGATCCCCGGGAGTCCCTCGGCCAGTTCCTGATCCGCCTCCGCCTCGTCTCCGAGGAGCAGCTGTTCAAGGCCCTTCTCGCCCAGGAGGAGAAGGGGCGGCTCATCGGCTCCATCCTGGTTTCCGAGGGCATCCTCAGCGAGGAGGACCTGCGCCAGGCCTTGAAGGCCAAGGCGGAGGAGACGATCTACGACCTCTTCCTCTGGCCCCGAGGCGCCTTCGAGTTCAAGGAAGGCGATTTCCCCCAGGACGTCCTGATTGCCTTCGAGACCGCGGTCACCCCGGTGATCATGGAGGGAATCCGGCGGGTCGACGAATGGCAGCGGATCCGCGCGATCTTCCCCACCATGGAGACCACCTTCAAGCTGCCGGGCGTCCCCCAGACCATCCAGGACCCCCTCGACCGCCAGGTCCTCGGCCTGGCCGCATCCGGCAAGAGCCTGGCCGCCATCAGCCTGGAGCTGCGCCGCTCGGAGTTCGAGACCGCGGCCATCTTCTTCGATCTCCACGCGCGGGGGCTGGTCGCGGTGGACCAGGTCAAGGACGAGGCGAAGGGCCCCGACCCCGTGGGGGCCATCCAGGGGCTCCTGAGCCTCGGGTATCAGCGGCTGCAGGAGAAGCGTTACGACGCCGCGGTGCAGGCCTACGAGGAGGTGCTCGCCCTCGACCGGCTCAACCAGCACGCCAAGAAGGGCCTCATCGCGGCCATGGAGGCCCGCCAGCGCGAGAAAGCGGTCAAGACGGTCCCCCTCGACAAGGTGCCCCACCTGATGATGGACCTGGCGACCCTCACCCGTGAGAACTTCGACTCCCACGAGGGCTTCGTCCTCTCCCGGGTCAACGGCCAATGGGACGTGCAGTCGATCCTGAAGCTCTGCCCCATGGCCGAGGAGGACGCGCTGCTGATCTTCGCGCGGCTCCTGGAGCGCAAGGTCATCGAGCTGCGCTGAGACGAGGCCGTCTTGACTCCCGCGTCCGACTCCCCTTGGGGGGGCCCGTCATACGACCTGGCGCTGGGCTCCCTCTTCTTCGCCTCGGGCGCCCTCGGTCTTCTCTACGAGATCGTCTGGTTCCGGAGACTTCACCTCGCGCTGGGCGTCAGTACTTTCGCGGTGGGGGCGGTCGTGTCGGCCTTCATGCTGGGGCTCGCGGCCGGCAGTCGATGGGCCTCTTCCAGCCGGTGGGTGCGCCGCTCTCCCCTGAAGGCCTACGCGGCCCTGGAGGGGGGGACGGCGCTCTATGCCCTCGCCTTCCCGATCCTGGTCGCCGGGCTCGAGGCGCTGTACCGGCATCGTCTCCCCGTCCAGCGCGGTCTGGAAGAGGTCCACCCGGCCGTCGTTGTCGACGTCGCGGGCGTCCGCGCCCATCCCGAAGATCTGTACCCGGACGGATTCCTACAGCCGCCGGCCGATGACCGGGGCGATCTGGCGGAGGTCACGCACCAGGCCCTCGAACATCTCGGGGGTGATGGACTGGGGGCCGTCGGAGAGCGCGCTGTTGGGGTCGTGGTGCACCTCCACGATCAGGCCGTCCGCGCCCACCGCCACCGCCGCCCGCGAGAGGGGCGAGACCTTGTCGCGCCGGCCGGTGCCGTGCGAGGGGTCCACCAGGATCGGCAGGTGGGAGACGCTCTTCACCGCGGGGACGACCGCGAGGTCGAGGGTGTTCCTCGAGAAGTCCGAGAAGGTGCGCACCCCGCGCTCGCAGAGCACCACCTCGTAGTTTCCCTCGGAAAGGATGTACTCCGCCGACATCAGGAACTCCTCCAGGGTGGCGGCGAGGCCGCGCTTGAGGAGCACCGGCTTCTTCGCCCGGCCCGCCCGCTTGAGGAGGGAGAAGTTCTGCATGTTGCGCGCCCCGATCTGGATGCAGTCCGCGTAGCGCTCGATGAGGTCGACCCCCTCGGGGTCGAGGGCCTCCGTCACCACGGGCAACCCCGTCTCCTCCCGGGCCGCGGCCAGGATCTTGAGCCCCTCTTCGCCCAGCCCCTGGAACGAGTAGGGGCTGGTGCGGGGCTTGAACGCGCCGCCCCGAAGGATGTGGGCGCCCGCCTGCTTCACCCGCCGGGCCACGGTGAGCATCTGGTCGTGCGATTCCACCGCGCAGGGGCCGGCCGCGATCACCAGGCCGGGCCCTCCCACCGCCACCGCGCCGATGCGGACCACCGAGTTCTCGGCCTTGACCTCGCGCGAGACGAGCTTGTAGGCGTGGGTGACCGGTATGACCTCGAGCACGCCGGGCAGGCTCTCGAAGACGGGGGCGTCCACCGCCCCCCGATTGCCCGTGATCCCGATGGCCGTCCGCTGGGCGCCGGGGATGGGGTGGGCCTTGAAGCCCCGGGCCTCGATGGCCGCCACCACCCCCCGGATCTCCTCCGGGCTCGCGCTCTGCCGCATCACCACCAGCACGGTTGCCCTCTCCCTCGAGCCCCTGAATTCTATGCCGAGACACGGGGCGGGTCGGTCGTTACGCTACAATCTCGGCGTCTCGACCCGCGTCCGCCGGCTCGGATCGATGAAAGGGAGCCACCCACTGGGCAATCAGCTCTTCGCCAGGAAGTCCATCGACAAGCTCATCGCGGATTCCGAGCGCCCCGAGCACCGCCTGAAGAAGACGCTGGGACCGCTCGCCCTCACCTCCCTGGGCGTCGGGGCCGTGATCGGCTCGGGCATCTTCACCGTGGTGGGCACCGCCATCGCGGGGCAGAAGTTCGAGGTCTCCTCGGTCCTGCACGCGCCGCTGCTGGAGTACCTCATCTACCAGTCCCCGACCTTCGGACGCCCCGGGGCCGGGCCCGCGATCGCCCTGTCGTTCGTGCTGGTGGCGGTGGTCTGCGCCTTCGCCGCCCTCTGCTACGCGGAGCTAGCCTCGATGATCCCCATCGCGGGCAGCGCCTACACGTACACCTACGCAACCATGGGCGAGCTGGTGGCCTGGATCATCGGCTGGGACCTCATCCTGGAGTACGCGGTCAGCAACATGGCGGTGGGAGTGGGGTTCTCAGAGCACCTGGTCAACCTGCTGGACTTCTTCGGCCTCGCCCTGCCCGCGCAGTGGATGTTTCCCGCCTACCTGCCCTCCGCGGCCTCGGGGTTTCCTGCGGGCTGGCATCTCGGGTTCAACCTCCCGGCCTTCCTGATCGTGATGGTCCTCACCGTGATCCTGGTCCGGGGCATCCGGGAGTCTGCCGAGACGAACAACGTGATGGTGATCTTGAAGATCCTGGCCATCCTGACCTTCGTCGTTGCGGGCGCGCGCTTCATCGACTCGGGAAACTACCGGCCCTTCGCGCCCAACGGTTGGCCGGGGGTTCTCACGGGCGGGGCCATCATCTTCTTCACCTACATCGGCTTCGACTCCGTCTCCACCGCGGCGGAGGAGGCGAGGAACCCCGAGCGCGATCTCCCCATCGGCATCATCGCGACCCTCGTCATCTGCACGCTTCTCTACATCGCGGTCGTGGTCGTGCTCACCGGGATCGCGCGCTGGGACACGCTGGACAATGCCGCCCCGGTGGTCAACGAGCTGCGCCGGCTCAACCTGCCCTGGGTGCGCTTCGCCGTCCTGTTCGGGGCCATGATGGGCATGATCTCCTCGCTCCTGGTCTTTCAGCTCGGGCAGGCCCGGGTCTGGTTCGCGATGTCGCGGGACGGCCTGCTCCCCAAGGCGTTCAGCCGCGTTCATCCGCGCTTCCGCACTCCCGACGTAGCCACCTGGGT
>WNGL01007589.1_pt1 | contig 26362 bp, 19 predicted proteins | sample 5400591 | NCBI WGS metagenome assembly WNGL01 (sample SAMN13153377, study PRJNA577476) | soil metagenome | isolation source: 80 cm soil or saprolite under Garry oak tree replicate 1 | place: USA:California | collected 2016-06-15 | reverse complement strand
TATCTTTGATGTTCCAACTTAAAAGAACAATAACAACAGTTATTATTATTTAGTTTATAAAATGCAAGCGGAAAAATATCGTGTTCGTAGAAGTAATATGGCGCTGGTGGTAAATCAACATTGTATAGTCTAAACTTTCCAATCCCAGTACTATCAAGTCTTCTTTCAATATCTCTTGCTAATTAATGCTTTTGTAGAGTCTGACAATGTTAATTTCAGAACTTCAGACTTAGTATCATCTGTAATTCTTTCATATCGGAATACGAATTCGTGATCTTTAATAACCAATCAACATTATTATTATTTTTACTCTGTTTTGCTACTATTACTGATAAGATTGACTTCAGATCTGAGTTGTTATCCACCGTAACATAAATTGAATTACTCCAAATCTCTTCTAATCTGGTAGTATTACCATTCTTTTGTTTTACCCAAAAAACCATTTTATTGCGTAGTGCATACGGGTCAAACAACCAGCCCTCAACCAATTGGTTACATTCATCCTTCTTGTCGTCCACGACAATTTGATGAGATACAATCCAGGCAAGTACGGTAAAGTACGGTATCTAATAAAGCATACTAAAGATATACTTTATACTATTCAATTGAGACATTACTTCAGGCTATCTATATACTCAGTAAGGCCGAGCGTCTTGCCATAGCACAAGGACTTTTAGATGGCAAGATAAATACTGAATTAGCGTGACTGAATTTCCACATGTACATATATCTTTCGTATTCCCTAAAATGATTCTGAGACAAACTAAGACGAAAGATCGAGTAAATTCAAACCTACTTCAAACCTCCTAACGGAGAAGCATTAAAGTACTACTACCTTTGGTCCAAATCGTCTTGTAATATTTGTAATAACCTTGATAAGATATGCACCACATATATCAAAATCAAATAAATAAACAACAATTAATCGATCTGTATTGTTCATAACGAAATCTAACGTATACATATTGATATACAACTACAAAGCATCCACAAATGGTGTGACGCATAAGATCGAGTATTACATTCAGAGTGAGGTCAAAAAGTATGGCACGCTATGCTTTCCACTTATAGATTCCGAAAATTCTGCTGGTGCAGCTTCAATTGCGAAAAAGGTTGAAGCAATGGGAGCTTCAGCTGTCCTAGTAGGCGGATCTTCAGCAATTGATCAACTTGAACTGACGGAAATAGTTTCGAGTATAAAACGACAAATTAAAATTCCGGTGATATTGTTTCCTGGCAATGTTACCGGTGTATCGCCCAGAGCTGATGCAATTCTATTTAGCACTTTACTTAACTCAGAAGATCCTTATTTCATTACAGGAGCTCAGGCGTTGGGAGCCATTTCTGTCAAAAAGTATAACATCGAACCGTTGCCAACCGGTTACCTTATTATCGGCGAGGGTACTACTGCCTGGTTCATAGGCCGAGCACGCGGAATTCCTTTCAGCAAAGACAGAATTGCGGTCATGTATTCGCTGGCAGCTCAGTATTTAGGAATGAGATTTTTATACCTCGAGGCCGGTTCAGGCGCTACGCAAAGTATCTCACCCCAAATGGTATCTGCTGTGAGAAAACAATACGAAGGAATACTTATAGTTGGAGGTGGAATTCGTGCTCCTGAAGCAGCAAAGGAAATAGCTAAAGCTGGTGCGGATGTTATTGTGATCAGTACAATGATTGAGCAGGATGGAAGCTGGGAAGACAAACTTTCTACAATTATCAGGCAGATAAGAAGATGACAACAAAACATCATTTGACAATGATCGATGAGGCTGAGCTCCGTCTAAAAGATGTGCATATGCCAGCTTATTATTTAAATTACCAACACAATATTTTGAAACATGTACAAAAAACATTTGAATTTGCTGCGAAAGCACGCAAACTGGGACTAGATGTTTCAGATGGAGTAGAGCCAAAAATTGCGTACGATCTAGCCGATAGAGTTGCAAAAATGCATAATATCGATATCGCAGATCGATTGCGTGTTTTACTTTCGTGGTCAACCAAAGAGAAGGCAGCACTCACAATTGCTGAAGAGATAGCTTTGGCAGAATATGGCAACGGTGACTTACGTACGAGACTGGACAATGCGGTACGTGTTAGTCTAGCTATTGTCACAGAAGGTATGACAATTGCGCCTTTACAAGGAATTTCGGACGTACAACTAAAGAATAACAGTGACGGGAGCCAGTACCTTTCCATATCGTTTGCCGGTCCTATCAGGTCCGCAGGAGGAACTGAGGCCGCATTTACAATGCTAATTGCAGATCACATAAGAAAAATTACTAGTTTAGAAAAATATGCGGCAAATTCATACGATGACGAGACAGGAAGATTTGTCGAAGAACTCAGAATTTATGAGCGTGAAGTTGGAAATTTCCAGTTTAAGGTCTTAGATGAAGATGTAGTTAAATGTATAACCAACTTACCGGTCGAGCTCGATGGGATAGATACAGATCCGGTAGAGGTTTTAGGTCATAGAGGTATGAAGAGAATCCATACCGACAGGGTACGAGGCGGTGCGCTGAGGGTAATGAACGATGGTCTGATCGGTCGCAGCAGAAAATTACTCAAAATGGTTGAAACATTAAAACTAAATGGCTGGAATTGGCTCAAGGAACTGCAAGGAGCTATTCAAACAGGCAATGATGATGCGGCTAATCACTGCTTCAATACTGGTTTGGCAACTATCGGAATTCACCCTGTTGTGCCTATATTATTAAACCACGCCATTGTTGTAGGTACACAAATCAAAATAGATGTACCAGGAAAGGCATCCAGTATAGCCCTTGTAGACACCATTGAGCCTCCACTTGTTAGGCTTGACAATGGTAATGTCATACAGGTATCAACAGTGGAACAGGCTGCAAAGATCCGACCAAACATTGAAAGAATACTCTACATAGGGGATATTCTAATAAGCTATGGTGATTTTCTTGAAAATAATGCTCAGCTCCTCCCAGCAAGTTATGTGGAAGAAGTTTGGTCACTACAGTTACAGGCAAAATTGCTGGCATTGCAAGCCTCGGCCTCCTTCCAAACTGGAGAAAAAATAAGCGAAAGACTTATCCAAGGTTTACCATTCCACTTCATCCAAAATATTCGTTCTACTGGGATTGTGTCAGCATAGATGAAGTTTTATTACTGAGAGAAAAATATTATCAGTATCAACGAAACGCTAATCTAACTGATAACAATATTTCTTCTTATTCTTCTGGTTCTTGCTCGTCTCTCTTACAATTCCCCAATGATAATCCAAAATTAAAAGATGTCTTAGAAAAACTTGGTATAATCCATTCAGTAAAAAATGAGGGGAAAATTATTGAAATCGATAATCTAGATCACGTGTATTCGCTAGCCAAGTTATTGATTCATAGTTCGACTGCTAGAAACGCAGCGTTTTCATCATTATTGCCGGTTGGTGATGATGCTGATTGCTTCCCTGATTCTAACGATACATTAGAATTTATCTCAAAGACATCCGGAGTTGAACTCAGAGCAAAATTTGCTTCATCAATCGCAGTCAGAGTAGGACGCCCCGAGAAGGCCGCTGAACGTAAAATGAAACCTCCTGTTCATGTATTGTTTCCTGTTGGTAATAAAGGGGGCGCAACACGTGATATTTTAAGAGCAGCAAAGGATGAATCCTTTTATGCTGAAATTGCAAATAGATTTTGTAATAATTGCAAACTGCCTTCAATTGGAACACGTTGTCGTAACTGTTATGCTCTTACTCCCATACGCAATCTATGCGTGGTTTGCAGGGAGGAAATTACAGATGGCATTAATAACAACCGGTGCTATAGGTGCGGTAAAGACGGCAAGACTTACTCTCCTGTCAACTATTCACTAAAAACAGCTGTCGAAGAGGCGCAAAGAAAACTTGGCATTATAGCAGGAGAACCACTCAAAGGCGTTAAGGGTCTTATAAATAAGCACAAAGCTGCTGAGCTATTAGAAAAAGGCATACTGAGACAAAAATTTGATCTCTATAGTTTCAAGGACGGAACCGTTAGGTTTGATGCAACGAACGAACCTCTGACCCACTTTAAACCTGATTGGACTATGAGTAGCATACAAAAATTAAAGGAATTGGGTTATACAAGAGATTATCTTGGTAGAGAGCTAGTATCGACTGACCAATTGGTCGAACTGCTGATGCAAGACGTAGTACTCCCATTAGATTGCTCTAAACATTTGCTCAACGTGGCCAACTTTATTGATGAAGAACTTGTAAAATTATACGGACTTGAGCCCTTTTACAACTCATTCTCTGTAGAAGACCTGATAGGTCACCTAATTGTTGGATTGGCACCACATACGTCTGTTGGGATAGTAGGAAGAATTATAGGCTTTACCAATTCACAGGTCTGTCTGGCTCATCCTGTATGGCACTCTGCAAAACGCAGGGATTGTGATGGCGATGCAGACTCCATAATGCTATTAGGTGATGCGTTCCTAAACTTTTCATATGATTTTTTGCCGGATAAAATTGGTGGGCTTATGGATGCCCCACTACTGATTCAGCCGATCGTATTACCAAATGAGGTACAAAGACAAGCGCATAATATTGATGTTACCTCAGGTTATCCTCTTGAATTTTACGATGTGACTTTGAAACATGCAAAGGCGGGAGACTTTGTTAACATGATAGAAATTATTAAAAACAGGCTCGGAAATCAAGACCAATTTTTTGGCTATGGATTTACACATTCGACACGTCTGCTAACGACCAACATTCAACGCAGTGCATATTCTAGGCTAAATTCCATGGATGAGAAATTGGAAATGCAGCTCGCTACTGCAAAACTGATCAATGCTGTCGATCCTGACGAGGTGGCATCAATGGTGCTGACGACACATATTTTGCCAGACATTATGGGCAATATGCGATCCTACTCGTCACAGTCCTTTCGGTGTAGTAACTGTGGAGAAAAATATCGCAGGATGCCACTTATGGGCAAGTGTATGGAATGTGACCATGAACTTTTGCAAACAGTCACTAGAGGTTCGGTTGAAAAATATGCCGATATTGCCATAAATATGTGTACTCAATTCAGAGTTAATGATTATTTACGTGGCAGAGTCGAATCTCTAATGACGGAATTAAAATTGATCTTTAGGGAACAGGAGAAAGAACAGTTTACTCTCACTGAATTTATGGATTAACTTTGGTGCTAGGTAATATTTTATAATGGGATAGGACGGTCTTTATTCACGACCAAGGACGAAATGTAAACGAATCTTCATAGTTCCAATTTTTCTCTATATTCAACCATCACATCAGACTTTTCTACGCTAATTCGTAAAAGTAAAAGTAATGGTTAATAGAAAAATCTTAAAACTATATTTTATATGGTGCAATATATTTTTCCGGTGACTTATACATCATACAGCTTGAGAAAAATATACGCATGATACAGAGTGCAGAGATTCTGCGTGATAGCGTAACAGGCGATTTAGTTTATTCAGTCTCCCTCGCTCGGTCGGAAGTTAACTGACACCAAGGTTTCCGCCACATGCACAAAAATTGAACTCATCTATACGGGAGTTACAGAAAGGACATGGGCCAATACTATCATAATCTACTTCAAAGACATCTTTACCAAAAATTCTACGATGATCATTAATTTCCTCTGGTATTTCTTCTATGCTCAATATTTATCACATTATATTACCATATCTCATTATGATTTATATATTTTTTCAACATGTCGCTTTCGACAGAAAAATATTGTCGTGTTATACAACTTTGCAATGAATTAGTATCGGTACCTTGTGCTTTGGTATCGGTGGTATTAGTACTGAGAATTCCGATACGACTATTATTGTTATTTTCATAATTGGCGTACCACTAGTTGCACTATGGCTATATGTTGATACAAGATCAAAGCAACAGAAGAAGATGATTAGCGATACTACAGCACAACCAAGTACATGTTTGATTTGTAAACATGAAGAAGCGAAGATCTGTTTCCAAGGTGTTAGTTATTTGCGGATATGGGGTGACCTTGGCGTTAAGTAGCAACAGTTGAATGAACAACTACTCAGAGTTAGACCCGCATTAGTTGCTGAAAGCTGCTTTATGACTTCGGTACCGCTGGCACCCGTTATGAGAACGGTTTCTGCCATCCCAGATTTGTAAATAAATAAGCGTCTTAATAAATTGGATCAGCTTGTATAGCTTTTAGCTGAAGTGCCGATTGAAACAATTGTACTCTTATATATACTAACGATTCTAAACGTACCAGTAGTTAGTCTACTGGCTAGAGGGTTTAAGTGAGTGCTCTAGTAATAGGATTTTTGTATATTATGCAGAGGTACATTATATATTTGAAGAATCAGAATTATAGTTCTGAACAGGCTAATTGGCTACTGAACAAAGCCAGAAGCTTAGCTTCAGATATTGGAGTCATTGTACGCGATGCTCGTGTTGCAACGAGACACGTTGAGTTTGATACGAGTGTTCCTGATAACAGCAGTATAGAAGAAGTTCTTCGTAGATTTACAACGATTTCTCCATTATCGGAGTACGAACCTATAGTCGAAAAGCGAATGGAGAAGCAGGAAGCAATCATGAAAGCAAAAGACTTATTCAACGATGAAAAGTACTGGGGGGCTCACGAAGTTCTTGAGTCTGTATGGAAAGACGCCCATCATGAGGAAAAAGATTTACTAAATGGAATCATTTTGATCGCCGCTGCATTCGTTCATGACGAAAAAGATGAATCAAGCATTTGCATCGCCATACTAAGCAGAGCGATGAAGAAGTTATCAAATGCCAAGGGCTCGTATTTCAGGATGGACCTGGACGAAATAAAGAGACAGGTGTTACAAATAATTGAAACAGGAAAGGTAAAGAGGTTCACAATTTAGGGCCTTAGCGTATCTATCACCTTGGACAACATACTTTATAACCTGATGTAGTGCGCTACATGAAATCATTATATCATTTTTTGACTAATTAGAAGTATCAAAATTGGTAGAAATAAAAAAGTCATCAGACTCCGTTATGGATTTTAAGGCGAAATGAATCTGATATAATCAATTGTTATAACTTTATGACACCGTATATCCTACGAGCAACTGGTGGAACCATGCTAAACTTTGGCTACTGGAATGAAAAGACCACTAATCCGATACAGGCACAAAACGAACTGTGTAAATTAGTTGGAAAATTTGCTCAGTTGCATACTGCAAAAAATGTCCTAGACGTTGGAAGTGGATTCTCAGCACCAGCAATATACTGGAAATCAGTTTAGAACTCCTTGAATATAATGTGTCTTAATGTTAATTTCCTACAATTAAAAAATGCTGTCGGTTTAGTTAAAAGTAGTGACGACAATAATAATATCGTAAATTCTAGAAAGACACACCAAGCACTGTCATTTATAAATCATAACGCTGCTAGGGACATATCGCTAGTAAATGGTACAGCTAAAAATATACCCCGTACAGATAATTGCGTGGATAGAGTAATCGCTTTAGAATCTGCGCAACATTTCAAGCCATTAATGCGATTTATTCAGGAATCGAGAAGAATTCTAAGACACGTTGATGGCTTACTCGTTGTTGCAATACCTGTCTGTCGTTCTTATCCACGAAAATACGCGAATTCATGAAACTTGGATTTCTTTCCTTAAATTGGGCATCAGAACATTACGAATTAGAATTTGTCAAATCACTAATTAGCAGGACTAGGATTAAGATTATTAATACCGGCATATAGGATCGCATGTATAAGAGCCTTTGGCAGACTACTACGCGCAAAACAGAGAAATAATAAAAAGTATACTTTTGAAATAGAGGACATATTCATTATCATCATATCTTCATGGTTTTCTATAGAATATAATTGAAAGAGTTGTCTACAACTCAGCCTTAAAAATGAAGGAAGCATCTCAGAAGGGATTTATCGATTATGTTCTGATCAAGGCAAAGCTGGTATAATATCGATCAGATTGTAGTGTGAGGGCTTAAATCATTCCGGGGATAATAACAATAGCTATCACTTGCTCAGATGAGTGAATGACAATATTTTTCCTGCGTCAATTATGCAAATTTTATACTTAAAGTACGTAGTAAATTCATATTCGCATTCAAATTTCAAAATAAATTGATACACATTCTCTAGTGAATAGGTGATTGCAAGATGCAAACATATGAACGTCCGACGAGAGCTACTACCCCATCCGCCCAACGTGACGGTAATGTCTGTCTATTTCGGTTCAGATCTTTTGCATAAATTTGCTACCATACCTTTTGAATAACAAGAGCCTGAAAATGAGCGTTGTTTTGTTTTTACAATTGACTGATAATTGAGCGTAAAATCATGAGTTATTGATGCGCTGTTTTCGGGAGCAAAACATATCTTTTTCTCCAGTTTTTCAGTTGGCACAGCCACCAATTCGTTTTCTTGATTCCTACACCTCAACCTCTTGTTTCTTTTCCTGGTCTTCTTGTTGCTGCTCCAATGCAGATTTTTTCTTCTTTTTCGCATTCTCAGCTTTTAACTTTTCTAATTCTTCATCAACTGATGCTGCTACACCCACTTTTTCTAGTTCCCTTTCAATAATATCGCCGCCTTTATTTGTATAATCCGTAAGAACTCCTGAGTCAATCATCTCATCCAATGCTTGTGCTTTTGCCTTCATTTTCTCTGTTTTATCTTCTGCTCTGCTCATTGCCATACCTACATTGGCCATTTCCTCTGAGACACCTGTCACACTCTCCTTGATGCGCACTTGTGCTTCAGCTGCAGAATATTGTGCTTTTATGACCTCCTTCTTTGATCTAAATTCTTCGACTTTTGTAGCTAGCCGTTTCTCTGTCTGTTCAAGCTTATCCTGCTCTGTCTTCATATCCACTATCTGTTTATCTAGGGGTTGCAATTGTAACATGTTTGCGTTCTTTCGTTCCAATGCAAGTTTAGCTAGATCTTCTCTATTTTGAGAAATTGAACGACGTGATTGTTCCTCAAGGGTACGAATGTTTTCCCAAAGTTTAGCTTTTTGCATTTCAAGCTGCTTCTTAGCAGTGATTACTCCTGCGATATCTCGTCTTAACTTATTTAACAGTTCTACCTGTTTAGTATAAGAATAATCAAGCCCCTCTCTAGGATCTTCGAATCTATTAAGAAGAATATTCACCTTTTGCTTTAATAAAATCATAAAGCGATTAATAAGACCCAAATCGAATTCCTATTACCATCTTTAACATCATGTATTATTAAATCTAAGCAAATCTTGCAAGCAATAGACGCCTAGAATTCACAATTTTTGCGTTCGATTAGCGTTAGTTATTGTTTAGAAACCAATTGCACCCAATACTATAACAACGACAAAATAGACCCATCCGACGAAGAGGATTACTGAGCCTTAAGGATTATATTTATAAATTACCCGATTTTTCTTATTACAATTGATAATCAAGAATACTGATCCTTACAAAATGAAGAAATGTGTATCATGTAAGAAGGATATCCAACTAAATCAAAAGTACTTTACATATCCATTATCTTTACAGCAGATCTGTCTTTTCTGTGCAGAAAATGAGATCCCAAAAACAATTGAAATCTTACAGAACGACTTAAAAAAAATAAAAGAATGTTAATAATATTCTAGTGTTGCATCTAGGTCGAATTTTCTGCTTACGTTAACATTAGCGGATGTCCTAGCTATACTATTATAGCCAATAGTTGTGGTCTAGTAGTTGAAGTCTTAGAATATAACTACTCCTATCAAAGTACGCTAGTTAAGGGATTAAATATACAATTGTCAAATCTAACTCGGAGGGCGAATTCTGATACTCCTGCTGCTCGTGCGATATCTCTGGGGCGATAAATAAATTACAGATGCTGCAAGCACCATTGCACCTTTCCAAGCAGATATTTCTCGTTTGATAAAATCGTGCATAATGTCTATTACTTGGGGTCTAGTCTTTTCAGCCTAGTTCGCTGTGTTTGATATTCCTGTAATAAAGATAATCGGATCGACCAATGCGATTTTAAGTCCTTTGCGGTTAACTATGTTCTACCCCTCATACCTGAAAATATTTTTCTTTTGTTAACTTTGGCGCTAATATGTACCTTCCTTATTCTGATTCACCGCTCCTGTCTATCATTTGCCAGACTATCCGATCTTAGAAATCCCCTAGAAAATATATCTAAATGTAGTGAGATTAAGCTAGCAATTTAGATAGGTTGGTCAAACCACAAAATATTTTGGAACCCATTTATAATAAAGTCCATTATTCTTGCTATTACAAAGACAGGCAAGTCAAGATAATTAATTATTCTCGACATTATTATCAGATAATTATTCAGTATTTGGAAACCCGAAGTTGCATTCTCAAATCCTATAAGCAAGACCTGGATTAGTAGAATAACAATGTATTCAAATAACGCGTTGCTGTTCATAGCTGCTGCCGTTACATTATCTCTTTTAACAACCAGTACTGCCCTCACTACGCCAGCCGTGGCCTCAAGCAAAGGAGGAGGGTCAGTAGTACAAGAACAAGTAAATACTGGTAATTCCGGCCTTGATAAAGAAATAAACAAATTTTATAATTGTATTTCCAAAACACATCAGGACCCGCCGTCTATAAACAAAGTAGACAATTGTTATTCGCAAGCCTTCGGTGGAGGTTATAGCGGCGGTAGCACAACTAATAGCGGTGCAACACCGACATCTACGTCGACATCGAGCATCCATCATCATAAACATGGCAACAGCACAAGTCATGGCGGGGTAACAGGAACAGGCACATTAATACTACCAACATCGACATCTATCAGCCAGCATCATAAGAAATGATAGTTAGTTGTTTAACATATACTCTTTTTGTTTATACCAACACTCCACCAAACCTCTTGAATTTTTGGCATATAGTTTTATTTGTCTAAGAATCAACACCTGCATCAAACTGATTTAGTCTTCGACTTGTGGAAGAATATGATGATCGGTATACTCCCATTGCAATAGTAGTACTTCACACCAGCTGCAATAATTCTTACATGCAGCATAACTATCCTCACCAACAATAATTTTGAATCACAATCTTTCACACAGATTTTGATAAACTATGACATGGATCGCGAAAAGCGCTGAGCTACTAACTAAGAGGAATGGTCATATTATGCTAGTGATCTGGATCGTGCTAAGCATATATTAGACGAGCATCCCGGGAAACCGTCTTATCCCAATCCCGAAGACGTTGAAAACCGATTGAAACCGAATAGATAGGTCTTGTGAATGAAAGACAGTATGTTTGACAATCTGGACTGAACTTTGATTCTCTGGTCATCAGAGCGAGTATCATATAGAAACGACCTGCATAATCGTAATAAAATTTAAGGATTATTTGGTACAACGGTTAGTCTGATCTGACTTATCATTCTGAAATATACGAATAGTGTCATAGTACAGGGAATGGGACGCACAGAAAATGTAGTTAAGAATCTCAAAGATATGCAGCTCAAAGCGTTTTAGATCTGTGCCTTGGGATCAGTTGATCCTCTGGTTCACCATAAACTTGGTATAATCAATATGAGTCATCAACACATAAATAATAATAATGAGAACTTCGACTCACAAATATCGTAACTGCAGGTATTGCAATCAAACGAAAATAACTTTAGGCTTTATATGAACAAGGAAGTTAGAATCAAGTATTTTACAAAGTTATAATGAAGCGACGTGGATTTGAAGCGATCGGGTGGTACTGCAAGAAATGCAAAACATTTGAAACCGACGGTATGGTAGAACGTCGTAGAAAAGAGGATATCAAAAATGTGTGGAATTTAAAAACAGACGCAGACATTGACAAGTTTGTGTGTTCAGGTTATGTTGAGTCTCTTGTCTCAGATATCTAACTGACTGTTACGATCAATTTCTGAATGAAATTTATGTACCAAAGTATATTAGAGGTGCTTCACAAGACCTGCTAGAAATATAAGAGATTTGGTGGATATATTTGGCCACTAATATATTCATTAGAGAGGTTATTTTCATCATCTTCCTCCCAAACAGGCATATCTAATTCATGATTTTTGGTATTTCATCTTACTACTCGTTTACTGCCTGTCTAGTGTTGGTCTTTCTTAGTCTCTTTGAGAACCTGTTCCAAATATTCCTTCATTGTGTCGTATGACTCTTCTAACTGTCTTTCTCTTGCTTCTAATTCGCGCAGCTCCTGTGTTCTTCTTCTTACTTCTTTGTCTAATGTACTACTCCATTTTATCAGCAATACTATTAAGATCGACACCGCAGCCAGAGTGCCAGATAACAGTGTGAACATCTTTATTCTTTCTGTATTGAGTTCAACATTAAGCTTTGAATAGATTTGTGCTGTGGGCGTCACTAGTTGAACAAAAAATGTAGGATCATCGTTTACAACGACCGGATATTGGGTAGTTAGTCTTTCACCTAGTCCGTAGTCATACACAGCATAACCTGGATTACCAGCCAACAAGTCGCGGGTTAAATTATTCAAGATCTCGTTATGATTAATAAACTCCTGTACAATATTGCCAAAAAAAGGCTGCCCGACGAGTCCTTGGTTTACACCATTAAATAGTATAGTACCTTTTTTGTCATAAGCTATCAGGAACTCTGAATTTACGTGTTCATAGTTTCCATAGTGTGCAAAAAATGTTACTGTAGGTATAGAAGCTACTACCATTCCCATATATTTATTCGTGTGCAAATTTATGATTGGGTAGGATATGAAAATTCTATAAATGCCCTGTCTTTCAAAGCCACCAGAAAATACTGGTGTTAACTTGTTTTTTGTCTCCTGTACCCAATCCCTAACAGAGAAATCTTGACTCATAAAACTTTCTGATGTCTTAGAGGATAAACTGGTTGTCACGATATCATTTGAATTCAATACAAATAGTCTATTTATAACACTTTGATATAGATCAAATTTTTTTAGCACTAGCCCTTGGCTTTCATTTCCTAAAAAGTCTCCTTGCTGGAAATATATAGAATTGGCTAAATCATCCTCCATGCCGATCACTAAACTGACATCTGACCCAATATGTTCTGCAATGTTCCTTGTGGATGCAATTTGTTGTTCTCTTTGCTGTTCGAATAGGTTATTCTTTAAACTACCTTCGCTGATATTTTGAACGTAAACTAGTAAGGCGGAGGAAAGAATAACTATTAAAACTACAGCAACAATTCCTATTCCCTTAACTCCTTTTAGACGAATTAATTTCAGATGTCCTCTAGTGAATGAAGAGCGCTTTAGAACTATTTGTGTGTTTCAATTCGCACTTGTTTAACTCGCATATTTTACATTAGACATATGCATAACTTAAGCTAACTGACACGTGTTGCAACACAAATCTTAAATCATATCATGTTTAAGCAAGAACAATTTGAAACGACTTTTCGAAAGGAAAGGCTATGGTCGTCCTCGAAACGGCTGGAACTCAAAACTCTTATTCCTTTGTACCCTACTAGCATCGTTAATAATCTTAAGTATCATAGAAACAGGGATAGGTGGCAATGGTAGTATCTTCTTTGTTTCCTCTTATGCTCAGAAAAAACAAATTACTCTCAAGGCACTATTAGTTGAGCCAAAAGACAGATGGGACAGCCTAATTCCAGCAGCTCTGCTTCGTTTGAGAGCAGCGCATCCAGATCTCGATATTAAAATTAATTATACAGTTTTGCCTTACGACGCGGCTAGGGGACAGTTGTTAAGGGCAATCGCTAATCAAACAGCTGTTGATTTAATGTCTGTGGATGAAATTTGGCTTGGAGATTTTGCGCAAAGAGGTTATCTTGTGGATCTTACTGATCGTACAGTAAATTGGGGCAAATCTCTTGATTGGTATCAAGTTAACTGGGATGGTGGTGCATATAATCACAGAATTTATGGTATCTGGGCATGGACTGACGTTAGATCCATATGGTACTGGAAGGATCTCCTGAATAAAGCCGGTGTTGATCCAAATTCATTGAAAACATGGGACGGTTATATATCATCTGCAAAGAAGCTCGACGACGCATTGAACGGCGAGGGAATAAAAGGGACATTTGTTTACAATACTACTTATTCTCAAGATCTTTGGTATCCTTATCTTTGGATGCTTGGAGGAGATATACTGAAGCTGAAGACTGGACATCCGACAAAAGGTACCTACTGGTTCCCAGCATTTAATAGCTCTGCAGGGGTTAGGGCAATGGAATTTATCAAGAATCAATCAGGTATAAAGACGGCAGGTGGGAATGTGGAGAAAGATTTTGCTAGTAAGAAGTATGCTTTCATGCTGGCCGGCTCATGGCTGCCAGGAGAGTTTTCTCCCACAATAAAGCAAAATTTTGAACAGCAAATAGGCATGATTCCAATGTTTCCTGTGCCGAATCGGAATACTCAGAATACTACAATGATGGGAGGATGGGAACTCAGCGTGCCCGAAACATCCAAGAATAAGGACCTTGCTTGGGAATTAATTACGATAATGTTAAAGCCTGAAGTGCTTGCCCCTGTACTTGCAAAATTTGGTTATCTTCCAACACAGGTACCTATAGGAGAAGGACCTTATTCTGCGGATCTAAGGAAATCAATACCATATTATGACGAATTGGTCTCTATGATCCCGACAGGTCATGCTCGGCCTAACATCCCTGAGTATCCACTGATAGCTAACGAGATAAATGATGCGATTAACAAGGTTTATCTTGGCGCAGAGCAACCTAAGCAAGCATTGGATGAGGCTGCAGCCAAATCTGCAAAGGCCTTAGGATGGCCGTAATGGCGGAATATTAGCTTCGGATCATCTATGTCTTAAGAGGTAATCTGGATTCATCTTGCAAATATTTATCTTGGTTCTTCCGGTGGCAAAAAGTGATTCGTTACGAGAGTCTATAAAATATATTATGCAGAACAATTTTGTATATGGTTCTACTATATTTTCGATTCGGAAACAAAGGAAGAGTTAATTACTAACAACCATTATTATAGCTGAATTCTCGCTTGATTGCTGATGTCGTGCATACGAGTTTAAACCCGCGGGGAGGTAGTGAGAGGGTAGCCATTGCTACAATACGCGCCCTCTTAGAAACAGATGATTGGGATGTTCGTCTTAATACGTACGACCAACCCGATCTCCCAAAGCTTGCCGCTTCGTATGGACAAAGCGTTGTTGCTCTATTGCAAAGGATCAAAAGCATTGTGATTTTACAATCCATAGAGAAACGAAATTTATCGAGACCCTCAGATCTCACTATAAATACCCACGGTGACTTACTTCCATTTTTTCATCACAAGATGACAAAAACGAATTCAATCGTATATTGCCATTTCCCTCTCGCAAAATATTTAATTGATGGTGGGTTTCCAGAATATTTTGGTTTAATTCATCACTTACATATTCTCCAAAGATCTGAAGCGGTCCGCACAAGATTTCTGGCAGTAGCCAAGAATAATTATATCCGAATGATTCGAAATTCAACCGTACTAACAAATTCCGAGTACAGCCGAATATCAAGGCTCCATCACACTAAAAAGATAGAAAATGCAATCAGGCTCGCAAAACTTTTAAAAAAGAATAAAATAGCAGAAGGTATGACGATTGTAGGAAATTTATCTCCTGATAGTCTTCAATATTATTCTTACCTAAAGCAGATGGTAAAAGAGTATAACTTAGGAAAGTATGTAAAATTTGAGGTTAATGCGAACTTTGTGAAGCTCATCGATCTGATGCGTCGATCCAAAGTCTATCTTCATCCTCTGCCAGGTGAACCTTTTGGGATATCAATTGTAGAGGCCATGAGTGCCGGCTTGATCCCAGTCGTACCAGATATAGGAGGACATACAGAATTCGTACCTTCAAAATACCAATATCACACCTTCGGCGGAGCAGTTGAAGCCATTGCGAAGGCAATAGAAGCGCCTTATTCGGAGAGAAATCAGTTGAGTGGTTCGGTGAGAAAATTTTCTGTTTCTAATTATATTCAATCCTTTCAGAAGATCCTGAGCAGGTTATCAGAACAGACCTGCGTTGTGAAAAATAAAACAACGTGAAGGTTACTCCCGTTCACATACCATAATCATCGATTTCAATTTCATACATGGCCCTGCAACATGTTCATTAATCATCGATTCCAAGATAGAAGAGAAGAAATTCGACATAAAACCATAGATGGACCTATGAAAGTTTGGGTGTTCTACTTTCTGGAGGTATCGTCATTATTTTTATCGGATTGACTTGAGGAGGAGCGCCTAAATATTGCTGATAATAAGAGGCGTCCTAATACTAAATAAGCCAATTAAATATTTAGCCGACCTACTGAGTACATTATGCGGGCGGGAGCTGGTGCTTTCCATCTAAGTGAATTATAGTACGAAATGTCACATTGGTCACCATTATCAAAAAAAGACTGGGTCCGAAAGCTACTTTCCCCTTGAGCTAGAGGGCGTAGTAGAAGGAGCATCTGGTGCTATTCTTTCATTAACTTTTTGGTAACTTTATAATCTCATCACAATCATATCTACTTGCCAGCATATTCCGCGCTATCAGCAAAAATTCATTCTTAAATATTGTTTATCTGTTAATACAGAATTTAATTCCTAATACTATTATAAAAGAGTATTCAAAGATATATGAAGACATTATGATAAAGTTACGGCAGTACAGAATCAACCCCGGCTTAATAGTTATAGATGTTCAGAATGGCTTTGTAAGCAAAGGCGGTTCTTATGATCTTTTGGGAATGGACACTTCGCATTACGAAAGCGTTATTCCCAAGATAGGCCAGCTCATCAACAAATGCCGAAATGCCGGCATACCAGTTTTTTATACCCAGGCTGTCAGAGAGTCCTCTGGGATTGACTTACTGACCAGGACACACAAAATCCTACCCAAGGCGCGAGAAGAAAGAATCATGAAAAAACCTATCTGCGTCAGAGGCACATGGGATGCAGAGATTGTTGACGACTTAAAGCCTCTTAGTGCCGATCACATAGTGATAAAGAGAAGAGATTCCGCCTTTCACGATACAGAGATTGGGGTATGGTTAAGAAGCCTTGGAGTTGACACCATTATTTTTTGCGGCATTGACACATCGATTTGTGTAGAGACATCTATTAGAGATGCATTTAATATCGGATATGACGTAGTGCTCATTTCCGATGCCACGGCATCTAGTAACCTAAAACATTATGAGTCAACTTTAGAACACGTTAGGGGCTACTACGGGTTGGTAATGGACATTCAGGAGCTTTCCAGATACTTGCCATCGTCTCTGCCGCATCAAACTCAACCACATTTATCGAGAGCCAATGAGAAACTAAATAGCAGATCGTCTTCCCAAAACACGAATAGATAGGGGATATACACTTTCAGATTACGCCTGCCGTACGAAACTTTCTAGGTAGATAGGTCTCTGCTAGGAAACTAGCAGGGCTCTGACAGCCTCTTCGGAGTCGTCATCTTTTACTACGAAAGCGTTCATTTTGATCTCAAATTGAGAAGCGTGTCCAAATAAGGCAACTCGTAATCTAACATCGAGGATATTTTCACTCTGTAATATTCTTCGTCTTCTTAACACCAGGTAATTAGAGTGCCTTTCACGCGGTAAGCGACGATAACCTAGCGAACCTAGAAGGACCTGACAAATTTCTAATCAATTCCTTGCAGACAGATGCGATCTTCGGGCAGAGGTAGGGCTTCGTGTGTGTGTTGATGATCCTCCATTCGTAGTTTCAGTCATCAACTCCGCATACCTCATACCATCTCGGCGTATGGCAGCTAGAAGTTCTTTTTCATCATCTATCGTACCTACTAATGCCTCTATGCCATATTCAGGGACTTCGTTGCAATCCGGAATTCTCATGCGTTTAGGGTCCTTTGCTGTTTTCTCTTCGTGTTCAGTCGTACAGCAGTTGGTCAACATATGAAAGACCTCCGAAGAGAGATTTATAATTTGCTCATGATAATCCAACACAAATTTTGTTCCAGCCAGAACCGACAAGCATTTTGGCAACAGGTTTTGCATTTGTGTTGGTTTTCTAATTTGGTCTCATCAAATAGGCCCTGACAGAGAAGAAAAGTTGGTTTGTGGTAGAGGGTCGCCGGAGATGAAATTCTCGCGGGAATCAGCAAAAGAAGATAGAAAAATGGAGTTTGAAGGCGCTCTCCCTACCACCAAACTTCTTTAGTACAAAAGCTCCATCGAATATATATGCACCAACAAAGGAGACGAATAATAATAATTCCTATGGTCGACAGCGGTGATCCACGTATGTGGAAATCTACCTTATGTAAAGCAAGTAGTTTCCTAGAGGAAACTCAGCACAAGGTACTTCAAGGAGTAAATCCTGGCGGAATATACGAAGCAATATGGTGCAGAGACGCCTCATACATAATCACAGATTGGTTTCTATCCTTTCTAATTTGGTCTCATCAAATAGGCCCTGACAGAGAAGAAAAGTTGGTTTGTGGTAGAGGGTCGCCGGAGATGAAATTCTCGCGGGAATCAGCAAAAGAAGATAGAAAAATGGAGTTTGAAGGCGCTCTCCCTACCAGCATATGCCATGCCGGTTTCTCGGAAGTCTTTGGAAAGGACCCTGATATAGATTCTACGGCCTTGATGATATCCACGACATCTTGGATCTTGAACAAGATTTTACTGAAAAAACCGACATCAAAACATTCGACTCCACGACCAATAGCAGCCCCTGAAGATAAAGCGGGATACGTCCCCGCTCCACTATCAAGGCTAGGAATAACAGATCCTCCAGAAGTTACTGAATTCGTGGTTCCAAGAATGCTCAAGGCAGTTAACTATCTGATTACCCGGGACATTGACCGAGATGGTTTATTGGAACAGGGTTATAACGAGGACTGGATGGATACTATGCTCAGAGCCGGGAAAATAGTTTACAGCCAAGCCTGTTGGTTACTTGCTTTAAATAACTTTGCCGCTCTATTATTCGAACTCGAAAAGAATAGTGAAGCTAACGATATGTTAGATTTGGCAGGCAAAGCTATACGGGGTGTGGAGGACAAATTATGGTCGGAGGAAAGTGGCTCCTATACAAATGTTCAAGACACGGAATATGTTGGAGATCAAAGTAGCACACTTACTCAAGATATTTCGCATTATCTGGTAGCGACTACACAGGAACATTTAGTCGCTAGCACGCTCAAGAACTCTTACAGGGAATCAATACGCAAGCCAGCACAGATAGATCTTCACACAAGATCAGCCAAAACTTTAGATACAATCAAAAACAGGTTATGGAAGAATAATTGGCCCCTAGTCAACGAACGTGATCAAAAGATTACTGGTCCACGTATTCTTAGACCCCAGGAATACCATAATCAAACGTTGTGGCCTTGGGCGACGGCAACAGAGATTTTGGCAAGAAGTAGGTTTAATAGGATCCAAGAATGTGATATTCTGTTCTCGAGGCTCATTTCAGAGAATCGTCCATCCGCGCGCCATCGGGGTATTCCGGGAATCGTTAATCCGCGCGCGTATTAGAACATGAATATCAGCGGTAAGAATTGTCATTATGGAAATTCTCGAGAGAATTAGAGCATCTACGTTGTACCGCTCAACCGAACCCTACATCAGCCCTAATCAATGGTAGAACGTTGCAAAAAGTATTTAAAAAGCATATGCTGATTTAAACCCGCCAAAAGGTGTATGTGAATTTTCACCATTTGGTGATCGCGATCATTTACAGGTAAATGCAGTTTTCCGATTTCTTCGTTCTCGACGGCTAGACATAATCATTGTACCTATTACGCCATTTGTCTGTCCAAGACTAAGTAACTCATCCTCACCAACGATAATTTTGAACAGAATATTTCACACAGATTTTGACAAACTATAACATGGATCGCGAAAAGCGCTGAGAGATACTAACGAAGAGGGATGGTCATAGCGAATAATCCGCTTATTTTGTATAAGTAAATGGACTTATGTTCTTAATCAATCATATTTTATATTAGGTAATACCTAACGAATAAAAACTAGTATGGCTCTATGCGGTTGCAGATGTATCAAATGTAAGAATCAACATCTGGAGAGCTTTAGGTTTGTTGGCAGTGACGGATTCGATGACATGCATCATACGTGTCTGTCATGTAACACACATTTCAGTCATGTCGACGGGGAAACATACGATACCTGCCAAACGTGCCACTATTTTCAATCCTGAAATTACCCTCATTTCTTCAGTTTCAATCACACGCATCTTACTCTCCGAGATCACCAGTTATCTACAAGAACAACAAACCACGCAAATATTTTATTTTATTTTTTTGTTGATTGGTATAGCTAAGTGAATGTTACAACAGCCTCCTACAATATCTGTACGGGCAGTTATGGATTATTATATCAATTTGCGGCGCTAGTGGGTCACAGCCTTCCTTCAACAATCGGTTTGATTACTCCCCTCTTTGGAAACATATTGGATATTTCTAATCATAGTTATTGTTGGAGCAATGCCGATAAAGGTCTAGGAATACTGCTATCGTTTGCATAAATTTTGAGCTGAAGAAGAGACTTATCGGATGCTACGTAAAACTAGATGCCATGCAGGCAGTATCGAAATTTATTATCATCCTCATTACGGCAGAGTCTGCAACAGGATTTTCGCTATCACTTTGGTCAATCAGCAGATAAAAGATCGGGCGGCCTCACATCGATTTATCTGGAGTCTAAAAGAGAGTTATCATCGGTATCACGAATACAATCTGTAACAACCAGTTTTATATCCTGGAATTTTACGTTACCTTGTGGAATTTTTCTTGCCGATTGCATAGCCTTTAACCGCATTTCCATTTGGTCTCTATGATCTTGGCATACCACAGCAATCATATACTCCTCACTATTATCTCCTACAGAGACAATATATGACGGAGGTAAAGGGCAATCAACGTCTTTATCTCTAAATGAACATGTCTTAGGTAATGCCATATTAAAGTCATTGCTGCAATCTAATATATCAGTTGCATTCATTACCAAACATTTTAGTGTGCAAGAAAGTGCAACGATATTGTGTACCTGACTTGGATTTGAACAAAATGGGTTTTCAGTAGATGCGCATGATCTTCAAATTGATCTGCAACATAGTTATCGATCTAAGCTTCTGGCTACGTGATCTTGTCATCAGGAAGACGTGCAAATGTATGGTCCACGTCTTAAGGTATGAATGAAAATCGGGATAATATCTATTACAACTACTGAATCGGTTAATTTCTTTTATCTAGTTCTGCGCGGATGACTTTTTGTATTACTTTTTAGTTGATCTGTAGTACTTCCTATCAGGAACAAAGGTCTTACATTGGCATTTATAGATTAAACATTTCATCTTGTCACTGGCGGCAGTTCTATCGTGATCAATCTTTTGATGTTCACACTTTATACATCTGAGAAGTAGATCGGATTCAATATTCATTATTATATACATTGTAACATTCTATGTTTTATCTGTTTACTGCAGAGGCAGCGGATCTGTTATTTCATTCCTTCCAACTGGACTACGTAGATTTTTGAATCTATATTGCATACTTGTACATTGAGACGACTTAATATCATATTATAGAAATTGACATAGACTTCAGCTAGGTTGGATTTCTCATAAATAGTTGGTTTAACTCTATCTGGAAAACGAAATGTAGAGATAGGAGCGGTTAGTCGGGCTAACTTTAGGAGCGGCAACTAAAATAAAATTAATGTATAAAGCATGCCTATATTTTAATCAGCTGAAAGAATATTTGACATTTAAGTTGAAGTCTGAGCGAGCTGCTCGGCACGCTCCTAGAGACCTAGTTCACCATGTGGTGCTGCTCAGTTGTCGCCTCACATAAGTTTCTATACTACAGGTTTATTCTGCAACTATACAACTCAGGAAGTTACAATCCGGTACCGTTGTTACCTGTAGGTAACTCACCAATTCGATAATGAAGAGTCTGGTTTAATAGAACATGAATGAGGAACGCGATGTTTTAGTACAAAAATGAAAGGGGTATCTGTATCGTAGATAGAGGAAATAGCTCGTGCTAAATAAGTCAAATGAAAGGTTGTAAGATACCTAACCTCCTTATGTTGTCACATGGAAAATTAGGTTTCGGTCGTATCTGCCAACAACACTCTCCTTTATTGAGGGTAACCGTAAAATTATCTAAATATTATACTCCGAAGATTTTACTTAATGCTTGGCCGTGATATACATCCTAAATAGGACTGGGACCCGTCGTACATGAATGTGGGCGGTGTTGTGCCTACAAGATACCCTTGACAGAAGTAACCTTTTCGTTGGCTGGTATATAATGTTTCTCGAGCTCATCTAATCTTCCAATAGAGCCCACATTATTTTGAGTACTGGAATATGACGAATCAAGTCGAATTTTTTGTAAAAATGAGAGAACTTCTTCACTCGTTACGCCGTGCTTCACATCATAGTTTATCTGTCTGCAACAATGTGTTATTGTCCCGTATCGCTTATGCTGTCTTCGTTGCCAGCTAGATGCGTTCTCTGATAATCCTGTTACAAACTTTACAATTGTCTTTTCCATGTGTTCTACATGCCATTCCCTCATCGGAAAACTGTTATTCGCCAAAAAATCACATTTTATAATATGGAGCTTACATATATTGCAACCTATTCTCTATAGAAGGATTAATCGTATAGAGGACGATAAGTTCATCTAATAAGCATGTTGACCTATCTACAGGGGGGTCCAAGTCTTGAGTTTGCTAATCGACAAATGCTGTGTTAGTCGGAACTTATGTCTGTATCCAGCAGGCATTATTCAAACAAAAGCTACGCAATGGATATTAGCGTTTCCGATGTCAGAGCGGGCTGATCTTAGGAGATTCAAGATTTTTCAGAGGGCACAGCTCTAGCCAGGTTTACTTCCGTGATCCATTCACATTTTACTCCAGCTTTATTATGATGATTTTCAACTGCTGCGACATCAGGGGCATCCAGTATGCAAAAGCAAACATTTGCCTCCTTATTATACAATAAATTTACATGACTGACGCCGAACTCATCTGTAGGAGCATTGCAAAGCTCCTTTAAATGCTCTTCTGTGAAAGGGACCTTATGAACATCCAGAAATACGGGCAACTAGTCAAATAAAAAACATCTCACTTTTAAACATTTATCCATGCTCACGATCATAATTCTTTTTTCATTCGGTATATATTAAAAATTTCCTAGAGATGAAGGATCTCTAGGCAAGGATTATTAGCTTACTTTAAACATCCTGACAAGGATTATTAGCTAGCTAACTTTCTCACAGATTGGCATCCCGCTCAAATAGAAATCCAGTATGCTAGCGAAGATATAGCAAGATTACCGTCAGAGATTGTATTACGATTAATTTTGTACATGTACTTAAATGGGCGCGGCCACAGCTACATGATCTGAACAGATCATATCATTGCTTTCCCAAAGAAGAAATCTTAAATTGATGATATGCGATGACATGCTAAACATTGTAACACTATCTCATTCTCAGAACGGCTCAGAATGCTATATTTTTTGGAGCCACAACTTTTACATATCGGACAGTTTCTTGCTTTCACTTTCATCATCTGTTGCTTGTCTTTTAATAATAAGATTCATTCTTCAATCTATTATTGCCACTCAACAACAAGAGAAACTCTAACAATATTCGAATTAGCATACTATCGCTGCGGAGAATGGGCTCAAAATCTTTACATAATAGAATCAATTATAGATAGTGGTAATAACGAATACATTGAAAGCAATGTTAGTCGTGCCAGTAATAGCAGTACTATTAAGCACCGTCGTGTGAAATTCACAAAGTGCATTCGCGCAAGCAACAATGAAGTCTCCAAATGTTCCTAGTCCGCCAACCGCCCCGCCGGTCTCACCTCTTGGGTTAATAGTCCCTACGCTCGGGGCCCACTATGCGAATTGTATTGCTATTACTATAAAGTCTACTCGCCTCAATTTTGTCGGCCGACTTAACAGGCCTAGACGTGAGCCGATATGCTAACAGAACCTAAGATAATAAGCCACATATACGAAACAAGTGAGTAAATAAGTAACTGTAATTATCATAATAGCTACCATTCATCCTGATTGTAAAGAATGCAGGCTTACTGGCGACCTTTAAATATTTAGAAAGACATAATAAGTCAGATAAATTACTTTTGTCGGCCAGGTTATATTTTCGTAACATGTTTTTTATATCCGGACCCATCGTCCTTCTCAATAGAGAAAAAGAGAGTGAGATATACTTATCATGATTGTTGTCACTAAAGTGGAACCTGAATATGCTCTGAGGAATCAACTGATTGGAATTAGACTCAATTTGGAAAATCGTGGAATTGAGGAGAAAAGAGCCGAAATTTTAGTGTACATTTCGGAAAAAAGTCAACGTGTTGCTAATAACATATTCGATAAGAGAGACAGTCTTAATACACTTACAACAGAAGTAATTAGTGCAGATAAGCCTGCTAGTGTATATGTACCATTAAAGAATGGAATATTGGTTGACCGTGGAGTTATATCTTATACTATCGAAATAAAACAACTTTAGGAAAAAGGGGATCCGTCCCTATCGAAAAGGTAGACAGTTGCAATTTTCGATCCCCTACTGGAAACGCTGCTATCAGTTGTGGCTGCATAAGTTATACTGAACTAACATGATGACTGATCCAACATCTACAGTCATCATCATAAAAAAAATGAATCCGAAAGAAGATCTCAACTTTTTCTTTTACACGACAGAATACCACAAAAAAATAGGCTAAGATATAAAACTTGACATAATGTAATTTCACTGGGGTGACAACATCTACATTGTAAATAAGCCAAGAAGTTAAATATCTAGGTACGAGATCGCAAATAGTCTCATCAACTGAAAATAGGATATAGAATAATTCGTTCGATAGTTGAGATTTAATGTTTTTATTGATTCTTGGAGGCTAGAAACCTCACAATCCACCAGATAATAACAAGATTAAGAATAGCAACAAGACTAAATCCAATGATGACAACATTATAGCCAGATTAGTATTAGGCCTAATGATGATTTACTATTCGATAGAAAGATAGAAATCGCGGCAGAAGAAATAACACTGGAGTGTTATAGAGCATTCACAAGAATTTGGAGAGAATTCGTTAACTATTGTTGATTTTATAATTGCTCTAAAGGTTATAGCCTCTAAAGGTAAAAGAATGAATTACAAGTAGTGGAAATAATTGTTTTGTCACAAGAAGTCACAAGAAGTACATGGTACCTCTATAAGAGATAATACTGAAAAATTAGTCTGATCTGAGAATATCGGCTCGGATTAGTCAATTCGATTAATTATCTCCAAAATGCTATTGTTTAGAAATAACTTGACCTTCAACAATTAGCTAACCGAATTTCTTGGAGTTTGAACTTGAAATAATTTCTCCAGTAGTACTATCAAGGAAATAATCATCGTTATTGTATTTTACCTGCCATGCAAAATAATTTCCTGTCGTTATCGTAGGGTTGGTTTTGCCAATATATTTTCCAATTGAATTAGAATTTATATTAGATCCAAAAATGCTGCCATCACCTTTGATATATACATAGCTAGCTAAGAAATCATTTACATTGTAATTGGTCAGGTTCAGTGTATGTGCTACAATTGATACTGCTTCTTGGCTTGTTATTGGCGCAGAAAAGAATGTAGGAAAGAATAGCGAACCTTCCAATCCCAGATATACAACCACTGTTGCAGCTATCGCGACTGCAATAGAAATAGGTATTTTCTTGTCCACTATCTTATTTTAGTTTTTAGTCCCTTTAATATTATATCCTGCTCCTATTCAAACACTCAGCTAATGTTATTAGGTTGCTATTCCAATCATCCAAGATCTGTTTTTGACTTCTAGTACTGTACCATACCAAGAGACAACATATTTCAACTTGTACTTGATCACACTCATCAAGCCGAAGCTGTTGCTTCTTATCCTGTAGAAAACAATGTGTATTTTATGTTCAAAACTCAAATCTGATCTTTCCCCAATCAGTGTACATTTAAAAGAGGTCGTTGAATGTGAGAATAACTGGGGGGCTATCGTCTAGCTTGGTCTAGGATACCATCTCACACTGAGTGAGGTACAGGCCTGGGGCGCTGGCGGTCGTGGGTTCAAATCCCACTGGCCCCAATATATACATGGGTTCATATACTTGAGTTCGGTAATATACGATATAATAGAAACGGAGAACGAGGTCTAACGTAAATGCCAGCAAAACTTAGTACTACAATTAACAAAATTTCATCTGTGCCCAATCCTAACAATTCTGTTATAATACGGGATTTTTCTGAATATATGAAAGGGAATGGGTCTTCGGAGCATCATCAAAACAACAACT